>Ga0157364_1008772_pt1 | contig 10474 bp, 3 predicted proteins | sample AttsexASBM2_FD_111476 | JGI IMG/M metagenome (GOLD analysis project Ga0157364, IMG submission 111476) | Fungus gardens microbial communities from leaf cutter ant in Ribeirão Preto, State of São Paulo, Brazil - Atta sexdens ASBM2 | ecosystem: Host-associated > Fungi > Mycelium > Unclassified ... | reverse complement strand
GAACAGCTTGGCGTTACGCAGCAAGCCATTTCCGTACGATTACATACGAATAAAGATTGAATTTTACAAAAAAAAGCTCAGAACTTTTTTGTACACCTAATATATATATATATATATATATATCAATGTAACGAAAAACTAGTATCATTACTAATCACAAATGAAATGAAATATTAGAAAAGTCATCGAATAAGACACGAATAAATAAATAATCATTATGATATTATTTTTCTTTTGTTGATATCTCTCTTAATAGTTCTTCCTTCGGTGTTAGTTCTAATTTTTTCTTGCCTCGTTGTTTTGCAAAGCGAAACTATGCAGCAACGTCTTCAAATTCGATTTCTTTTAATTCATGAGATGAAACAACAGCTTCAATAATTTCTGTAATTATTCGTAAATTATAAATAGCGTAATTGTTTTTTTTATCTTCCTATACTGAGAAAAAATATAATTAATTTTAATAAATATTTAGTTCAATGCTGCCAATTAAACATTTCCTTACAGTAAGTAAATATTTGTTCAATAAAAAAATGATTGTTAAATCAAATTAATATTTCTTGTATTAAATATATCTTTATATTTAATAAATATTTAGTTGACAGTATTCAATTAAATATTTATTAAAATTGACTATATTTTTTTTCAGTGCATAAACAAAGTTTAGCACATTCATCGGCGAAAACTTTTCTTAAAATCCTATGAATGTTATCTTTTGTTGTGTGTCCTCCAATATTAGTGATGAAACTTCTCTAAAAAAATAATTTAATTTTTTAATTCATTGTTTATAATAATTAATTTATATTGATTAATTATGAAAAATTATACTTACATATTGAGAAAGGACTGAATCGTTAATTGTGATAAGTTTTTCTAAATTATCAATATGTTGAAAGTCTTTTAATGCTAACAACGGTCGTAATAGTTTATATTGCATTTCTCCAAAAAATATTACATGTTTGCGCTCCATTTTATTTAATCTTTCATCAATACTTTTACATATGAGAAGAAGTGAAGCATGCATACGATATATTGTATCATATTGTCCTGAGAAATGTAAAAAATTAAATGTATATTTTAAATTATAACAATCTTATAGTGTCGAGAATTTAAATATTAAAACTTGAGGGGTCTCGAAAACTTCGTAGGGAATCTAAAAACTAAAAAAAAAGTCCTTTAGACATGTGCTCGTTTTGGAAAAAAAGATCACAAAAAAGACGGTATAGGTATTACTTTGTCTTTATATAGCTTTTCTACAGCCAGCCTTAATGATTTCCAAGTGATTTTCAAGTCCTTAACGTTGATTCTCAAGGAAGTCGAGTTCATTGACCTTTCCGTCGCTCATTATTTATTAAAAAGTTATTAACAAAATTTTTATGAATAGTTTTTTATAAAGTAAGATATCCACCCTATACTTCCTTACGAATAAAAAAAACTTCATAAAAATTATTCTGTTAATAATTTTTTGATTAACAATTATTTTGTTAATAACTTTTTGATGAACAATGGAAAATATCAATAACATTGCCATTTTTTAAAGATCTTTAAAAGATTTTTTTTTAGTTTTTCGATCTCCTATACATCTAAAATTTTGAATTTAAATTCGAAACAGTCTTATTAAAAGATATTAAGTAATACTTGATTTTGCTATCATCGATTAAATCTTCAGTTCAAGTTTTAGTTTGAATAGATTTTAAAATCAAGTTAATTAGTTTTAAAGTTTAATCAATGCAGTTGAAATTAATCAATGCAATAAATCATATTTCTGTAATAACTCAACTTAACTTTTATCAAATATGAATAATAATTAATAATAAGTTCGGTTTCACTTAAAAATGTGATTGATTGAAGACATTATAAATGTAGTTTTTAACAATTTTGTTCAAAAATTTATATTGCACGAAAGAAATTATACTTTTAATCGCCGATTTAAATAAAATATCTAAAAAAAAGAAGAATCATAATCGAAATAATAATTTAATTATTTACATCGTTATTTTCTAAAAAAATTTAATAACATTTATAAGTTATTATATGATTATTATATGCTAGTTTTAAAGACGTAAATGAATTTTGCAATTTAAAAAAAAATAAAAAAGAAATGAAAAAATAATTTTTCGATTTAAGAAGTGAAATATGTTAAAAGTGTTCATACAAAATTCAAATCTATTTTCATGTAAAATTAGAATTTGTGAAATACCTTTAATAACAGCAATATCTTACGCTATCTGTAATATTTCTTTATCGATCCAGGTTATTAATACCCGTTACAGGAAATGAATTGAGTGCTGTAATAAAAATGTTAATGACATTTATTATTTAGAAATAACTTAATATTTATATTTTATAAATATTTGTAAGTATTGTAAATATTATATTAAAAGCAATAAAATTATATTTAATATATTTAAAAATAAAATGTAAAAGTTAAAAATAAAAATAAATAAATGAATTTTATTATTTTGAATAAAAAATTCGCAACAACACTAATCTCTCTGTTATAAATATCAAATAACAGTAAACTTACACAATTACTACATACAATTAAAAACTTAATGCAATTTACAATTTACCATTCAACGGTATAACATGCATTGTTTGTAACACTCACATTATTGAATGGGAAATTATAACATGTAAGGTTACAATTATGTAAGGTTTATTGTCACTGAAGTATATTATTGAATTTAACTTATCGGCTGCAATATTTATATTTCAAAAATAATATTGCTCTCAATATTTTTTGTAGTAACATGGAAGAGTAATACAACTTGTGATAATTGCTAAAATTATATTAAAAGTTATATTAAAATTATATTAAAAATTGATATAAGTTATACGTACAAATATAAGTAAAAAATACAAACGTTTTGAATATTCCTTTTTTTGATTACTTTTAGTTTTTTTTTTACTTTTTTTTTTCTTTATTAATTTTCTGGTGAAGAACTAAATTTAGTACCATCGATTTTTGTTCGATGGATTTTGCCAAGAGTCTCATCTTCCGTGATTATACGTGGAGTCATCTGCTATTTTTCTTGCCTTTTTCCAAGTATCTGTAAAATAATTTTAATAATTGCATTTTCTTTTACATTTCTTCATTATGTCAGAAAAGGATATATTATTTTACCACAATAGGTTTCTATTTCAATCTCGCACATTTCCCACGTTGTCTCATCTGGTGGTATACTATTTGATATATAAGACGTGATATTTTTTACTTTTACTGGTCACCAACATAAAATTTTATCTTTTTCTTCGTATAACCAGTTACTTGGAACTTCAGAAAATGTATCGCTTTCAAAGAAACGCGCGATGGTGAATGGTTTTTCGTAATTAATCATGATTAATAAAATCAACACAATTGCAGTTTAAAAAATAACAGAAAATTTGTTTTATATCATTATCAATTTATTTTATATTTTTTGACAATTTTTCTATTAATATTATTTGCTTAGTAAGGGTTGGTAAAAAACATGCTAAATTGATTTTTAATATGTTTTTAATGTTTTTTTTTAGTACTGTTTAAAGCATATTTGAAGCATTAAAAACATATTTAAGAAGAAACACAGTATTCTTAAAAATAACATTAATCTTTACCAATCTTGCTTAGTTGTAATGATAAGTATGTACTATAAGTAATAAAACATACGTTCCATTATCACTTTCTATTGGAAATAATAGACATTTGGTAATAATATCTATTGGCTCAATAATAAAGTGATCAGAAACATTCTTATTTACGATTGATATTCCTAATATATTAGAATTACATGGCGAATGATAAAAAGATTTTGCAGAAAGAAATTATGACACTTTTAATTCTATTTTACTATTGTCTCCGTCAACTTTTATATCAGTAATATAAATATCATGTATAATAACATTGCATCCGTTCTTTAAAAGACAACAATTATTAGGTGTTTAGATATCATAAAAGTATTATACGATATTATATACATTTTACAATAGTTACCATTTAACCAATAGTTTCACACATTTTAAAATAATTTAGATTTCGATATAATGCATTGGATATGATTTTACGAAAGTTTTATTTTTATTAACAAAAGTTTTCTCATAAAGTCGATTAATTATTTGATGTAAAGGTTTACCATTTACTTGTTTGTATTTTTGACTTTAATTTACCTAAATAGCTTTCGTACTTAAAATAACTGAAACTTTCTAGAGAGCTAAAATTTTTTCTAGTCAAATATATTAAATGTATATTAAATTGTGAACGTTATATATTACATTATGACTTCCATATATTTTTATACTCAGAAACAAATCACATTAAAAGTTCATGAGCATATTGATTTAGCATTTGATATAATCTCTCATCACTTAATATTCTAATAGCTGTGCTAAGACTTACAAAATGTATGCAAGTATGTTAAGGTAGCACATTGAGTAAAACAATTGGTCCTATATATAGCAAAAATTGACGCAGTTCTGTTTCTTTCCATTGATCAATTTCAGTCATATGTCGTGGTTTCCTTACAATTCTTTATTAAGAAATTCAGACATTGTAACTAATTTTTCACTAATTATTGCAAAAGTATTACCTTAAAGCCTAACGTTTTTAGATCCTTTATACCAAAATTGAATTAAACATTTCATATTACCTAAGTATATATAGTAAGTGCAGACTCTCAAGCGGAAATTGTTTAATCATGTCAATCTTTAACTCTTCTAAATAAAAATTTTCTATATGATGGTCTGGATACTGTTTATTTCTGAATGATTCATCAGTTGTTAATGAGCTGAATGTATTTCAGGAAATGTCATTTTGTTTTCCATAAAATATCCTTCCTGAATACATTTAGTACCTTCATATCCAGTATGATCCTTAATTTGACAGAGCCAGACATATGACCGAGTCGGAGCATCACAAAGAATAGCATTGATATTAAATTACTTGTTCAGAAATTACTTGTCCATTAATCTTAATTCCATTTTGTTTCAAATTTTTCATTTCATCAATAAAAATTAGTTTCATTTGAGATTTAATTCCAAGTTCAATTTCAAAATGGCTATAAATTTCACTTCTTACTGTAGAAATAAGTTTACTAGTAAGGTCGTGGTGTTTTCATTATAGTATGATAATCAGTAGAAACATCAAAATCATATTTTTTCCAAATAGCTAAGTTAGCATTTGCTGCAGTTCTGTCAATATTAAATTATAATATCCAATCGCGTAAATCTTTCAATAAATCGTTTATTTTATATAAATCGTTTAGTTTCTTGAGTATCTATATTTAAGTTTTTTAAAGAAATACTATAAAAATTAGATTCTTCAAAAATACTGCAACTTTCATACGTTTTATAATTGTCATTTGTACCATCTATTAATACCATCATCAGTCCCATCTATGTTTCTGAACTCTTTTTCTTTTTTTTTTAATTCTCTGTTATTTTAGAATAACATTCACAAATATACTTGTCATCAGAATTATTAGAACAATAAATATAAGTCATTTGCTAATAAGTTATTTGAATCAATGCTTTTTAAATTTTTTTCATGCGATAATGTTGGTGACGAGTATTGATAGCTTACAATTTCATATTTAATTAATTGCTGTCTTCGTCTTTTCGATAATGTAATGATTTTGGCATTCCTGTAACAAATCCTATCTGGACGATTTATGTTACCATATTATTTATATTACAAATGAAATCGTATTACACATAAAAGTTATGCACGCAATAAAAGAAATGTAAAAATCTTCCTAAATAATTTTTAATGTTATACAATAGCGCAATAAACATTTTGACATTAACATTGTAATGTGTATCCTATTTCGCGAAAAATTATCTCGATGAAAAAGAATGTAAAGAAGTTTTCTATCATACATTTTAAAACGCAAAAGGCTTTAAATCTGCGTTTGAATTTTTATTCTACATTTTGTAGAATAAAAATTTTCTAAATTACATAAAATATAAAATTCATTTTTTTTGCAATATTTTTCACTTTGAAGCGCTGCATTTGATAAAATATTATTAAATTTAGCATACAAGTATTTAAAGTAGAGCTTTCCAAGTTTTAAAATGCCTATAATAAAAATTGGTACAATTTTTCACAAAGATATTGATGGTCGGAGAAAGTTTTCAAAAAATTTTGAAAAAATTTATACAATTAATTCAAACACACTACAACATTCTTTCTCTTTTGTATGTTTTCTGTAAGCTTTTTAGTTTCAAAGTAGAAGAACATTTTAGAAAAAGAAAGTTTACACAATTTTGCACACAGTAAAAAAATTCGACATATTTGCGAAAAATTATACTATTTTTTTCAAATATTATTCCTTTTAAAAATAACTTCCAATCTTGTATAATACATAACATAAAACGTAGATATTAAGTCTAGTCCATAACCAATTGGGAGACGTCGCATATGCCGTGATTGGCCAAGAAATTGGTTTCAGACATTGTTGAATATGAAAAAAACAATCGATCATGATTGGTTTCTTACGGCATACGACAACATCTCTAGAATGATTGTAAACTAGGCCTTACTATTCATTATTACATTTTTAACAATTATATAAATACTAATTAGGTTTAAATGAATATAACATTCGATCAATGAAATGAGGATTAATCGAGCCAAAGTATATCTCATGTACTAATAATTAACAGTGACCATTAATGAATAATTTCGACTCATAGATTATCTCTACTGAAAAAAATCACGTCACAAACAAAAAAGTTATCCCTACTGAAAAAATTTTATCAGAAAATTACATAACGAAATCATGTAATTAAGACAAGTAAATTACATAATGGATTGTTCTAAATCAGTGAGTTTTTAAAAACCCCGTAATTTGAAAAATCATATGTTATTAGAAATGATTTTATTCATCCTGTGTTTTTACAGTTATCAATTTTAAAGAATTGAATGATAGAAATAAGAGAAAAAAACATATCATAATGTGATTTTTCGAATTTAGTGATTTAAAAAAATTTACGTATTGATTTAGAACAATTCATTAAGTGATTTATTCGTCTTAATGAGTCCTAATTTCATTATGTAATTTTCTGATAAAATTTTTTCAGTAGAAATATGTTATTCGTTAATAATTAAACAAACCAGAATTATTTTTAAATTAAACATTTCGATCATTTAATATGATCATCTTTAATGACATACAATGCTCTACGATTACAAATTTAAGTATATCGATATCCAGTTTATTTTACAATTTCACCTTGTTTTTAATCATATAATGTCGAAAATTGAAAATTTTAAGGTCTTAACTCATTTGAATTGAAAGAAATTCATCTGTTGTTACATAACTATAATTATTCTTCGTCAAGGATCTTAATTGATTTTTATTATGGTGACAATAATGTCTGGCGTACATTGTATTTGTACATATTATGTATCGCGTTATAATTTTATCAACAATTTTATACAATATTAACATTTTATGTGTTTAAAAATTCAGTCAAATATTAAAAATTGTTACCTCGATCTTTCAGAATTCATTAATTCATAATTAGATCCATAAACAGTTCAACATCGATGTTTATTTAAAATATCAAATTAAGGGAACATACAAAAATGATGTTATAAATACAAAACCTTAGGGAATAAACTTTCAATGTCTAAATAGGGGACAATAGTTTTAAGACAGATAGATATGAATCAGATATATATAGTACTCTGCTATTTTGTTTATTTAATCCTAAATTCTGTTTTCTTAATATAAATCATTTCAAAACAAACAAAATATAGGATTAAATTAACAAAATGACATATAATAACTATCTGATACATATCTGCCTCTCTTGGAAATATTGTCCCCCACTTTATAGATTTTGAAAATTTGTCTTCTCTAAGTGCCCTTTGTATTTATAATATGATCTTTGTATGTTCTCCTTAATTTGATATTTCAAATTAAATGTCGATGTTAAATTGCTTATAGCTTTAATTATGTGAATTCTGATCAAGGTAACTGTTTTTAATATTTGACTTAATTTTAAATGTTGACATTAATTAAAAGTGTTGTAATAAAGTTATACATCGGTATGGAGGTATGTAATAACAATGTATGCCAGGCATTACTATCACCATAAAGAGAATCAAGATCTTCGATAAACAATAATTATGATCGTGATAATAACAGAGTTGAATTCAAATAAGGCCTCAAGATTTAATTTTTAACTGAGAATAAGATAATAAAATGAATTAAATATTGATTTAAATATTGATTTAAATATTAATTTAAATTTGTAGTTAAATATAGAACATTATATATTACTGCAGATGAATAATAAAACGTTCGACTCTTTTAAAATAATTTTGGTTTGTTTAATTATTAATGAATAACATATAAAATCTTTTATATATTACCTCTTATAAGTTGAAATTATTCATTAATGGTCAATGTATTCATTATTAGTATATATTATACTTATAACATCTAATTAACTCGAATAATTCTAATTTCATTAATTGAATATTACATTTTTATTTTATGTTAATTTTATTATAATAATATAATTCAAATAAATATATATATTTACCTTAAGTAATCGAGTAATTTTACGAACCAATGTTTCAAGGTTATTTCCGTTATTATTTTAAAGTGTTTTTTGTGAGATTTCCTCAAAGTATCCACAAATTTTTATTTACGTTGATTGTTCACAAAAGCTCGATATCAAAATTAACTTAGCGCTAAGACTACTGTGTCTCCAGATATAAGACGTTCGAAATGCTAATGTACAACATGTGCTATTTTGATGGCGAAAAAGATCTGCGAAATTAAGTTAGACATCAATTTAATCTTTGATAATTTAAAGAATCTCAAGTATAATGCTACAAATGGCAGCAATCTAATATTAAAACTCAAGGTTTTTCCTTTCTATATTTTAAATTAAATTCAGTATGCATAAATAATAAAACTTACCCATTAAAAATTTTCTTTATGAAGAACCGATCACAATTAAATGACCATGATATAAGATCATGATATAAGAATCATCGATCAGATGATGACAGGAAATTGGCTTGCGCAATGGCGAGAATCATCCTGGATATTCATATGGGCAACAATAGCGCTTTGACACCGAAACACTGATTAGTGAAAAACGGATGATGAAGGTAAAATTTACCTCTACCGAATTTTCACTATGAAAAGAATAGCCTGCTATTCAGTGCTATTACTTCGCTCGTTCAGTGCCGAAGCTGGCCGAGCGCATCATTTGATTAAAGCAAAAGTGAAGGGGCTGATTCTCGCCGTTGCGTGGGGCCAATTTCCTATCACTGCGATCAGAGATAGTGGAAATTGGAATTAATATAGGTGAAACATTCCGATGCGCAGTCTAAAAAGTAGCGAGCCAATCTACAGTCATATCCCTCGCGCGTCTCCCCATAGGAGAGACTGGGAATAACTAATTGGTGGAAAATCGTTGCGGACTCGACAGTTGAGTGAGCGCTCGCTTATTGGTGTATTCTGCCAGACCTAAAATACTGATTGGATGATCTAAGAGTTCGTTGAATGCAGCCAATGTTGCCATTAGCCCGAATCTATAATAGGTGTTTTAAACCTTATGAAATCGACTAATTACAATCGATTGCGAGGAGAATTATGAATAACGAACTATTTGTCCATTTCTTATAAGCTTAAAAGTCTTGGCACATATAAAAATTTAAGGTGTAATGCCTAGTGCAGACTGAACGCAGCAAGCATCAAGCAGCGGAGCAGCAAAGCAATATTGTACCACTGTAAATATCACCTCATTGATTGATTGCTGTTCCACTGCCTGATGCTTGCTGCGTCCAGTGTGAATTAGGAATAAAACTTAAGCAGTAAGTCCAGATCTACAATAGGGTTTTAAGCCTTAAGCCATAATAAATAATAGACGAATCATAGTCGATTATTCTCCTCACATTCGACTATAACTAGTTTATTTCTTATGACTTAAGGCTACACCTATTGTAAATCTTGTAGATGCTAAGGGCCAGTTTCACCAATACTGATTAATCGATGATTAACTATCAACTATGATTGATGAATTCTACTAGCAAATGCGATTGGTTAATGGCAGTTAATGGCCGATTAAGTTGATAGCGTTGGAGAAATTAGCTCTAAGTGCAAAAGATCAAGCAACCTAATGTCTTAAGGTGAGATCCTCTAATTAAAAAATGGTTTGTGATCACCTCAAGACTAAACTTAAAACGGTCTAAGATAATCTTAAATATAAGAATCAACTATACTGGCCTAAGGATCATATTTGTTATTATAATCGGCACCAAAATAGTTGATATAATATCAACCTTCTTCTTCCTGAATCTTTTTAACAATCACGACAATTGCCTTTGCCGGCTGTCTTTGAGTGCGTTCTACTTAACGCTCACAATGGCAAACGTTTTCAAGATGCAGAGCGATATATATATGTGTGTGTGTGTGTGTGTGTGTGTGTGTGTGTGTGTGTGTGTGTGTGTGTGTGTGTGTGTGTGTGTGTGTGTGTG
>Ga0157364_1008771_pt1 | contig 10474 bp, 8 predicted proteins | sample AttsexASBM2_FD_111476 | JGI IMG/M metagenome (GOLD analysis project Ga0157364, IMG submission 111476) | Fungus gardens microbial communities from leaf cutter ant in Ribeirão Preto, State of São Paulo, Brazil - Atta sexdens ASBM2 | ecosystem: Host-associated > Fungi > Mycelium > Unclassified ... | reverse complement strand
TACATATTTTATTTATTTCAAAATCGATAAAAATCAATAATAAAAATCATTACTGTAAAAAGCGATATTTCATTTACGACGTCCAATATTTCATTCTTCTCTCGATATACTTCATAAAATTTGAGCGCTTATGGTTTAGTAGCACGCGATGCATTAACGCACACATAGGTACGCATGTAGAATACAGAAGAAAACTTTGTATTAATTTACGATTTGTTATTAAACAATTTAACTTCTATATGATTATTAGTTTGTACAGTAAAGGGCAAATATGAATAAGTAATTTTACACATATTACAGATATCATTAATTCGCCGCTTGCGTAATTAATGTCTCGCATCGAAACAACGGAATGATTCTCGTATTACCTAATAACATTCGCATTACATAAAATTGATTTGTATCTCGCAATACCGACATAATAATAATACAGTTTTAGAGGATTTTACGAAGCTACTCCATCACTCTTTGAAAGTCACCGAATATCCCTCTTGCAATTTCACGATTTAACGTTTGTGCGGCGCTTAATATTATTCGGCGAAAACCCAAGTAGTAATTACTGCAAAAATGTTGTTTTATTCGTTTTGCGAGCGATATTGCAAAGGGCCGGACCGTAACGCGCGTGTCCATGTATAAACACGTAAAATGAAATTGGGGAGAAACGCATAGGGGGAAAACGCACAGGTGAATATGCATTTTCGTTTAAATGCCATTTTGTTGCGGATATATATTTTCGGTGCGATCGTACTCGTGGCGCGGAACCGAAAAGTTAACTTTATCAACGCAAATGGAGATATTCAGTATGCGAAAAAAAAAATTGCTAAATCACATTTGTAAAGTTATGTCGTTACAAATGGGCACGGAAAACATTTGTCGATAACCGTCACTCCAATTGTATAATTCATACATATGTATTTACATCGTTAGCAGAAGCTCGAAAACGACAAATATGGGCGATGACAAGTGAATTAAACATAACAAATATAAATAAACAATTCGCGCAGAAGCTGGCACATTGCGTAACAGTTAACTTGTTAGCAGCACGCTTTTTTCTTTTTCACAATGGCGAAGTGTTCGGACTTAATTTTTCCTGTAATATGAATGAAAAACGAAAAATTTTTTATTAAACGCCATTTAACAAACTGCAAAATTATTTTCTTTGCTTATATCATTTTTTTATATGCAAATAGTAAACATTTAATCAATCTTTTTATTTTAAACTTATTCACAGAGGCCGTACAATCACCTTATTATGACGTCGTAGTTTCCAAATATTTCGAAAAATGAATATTAGTTCTGTGAATAAAAGCGTATTCAAAGTGTATAATACGTTCGAATTACATTACGATTTAATCGTCTTTTTATTATACTATCAACTGAATCAAAAGTCTTTTTATACCAATTTTAGTCTCGTTTCGAGAAATAGTATTAAAATAAATTAAACAATGAAACCATCCAAAAGCAAAAGTTCAATTTTGTCATCTAATTTAGCATGATGTCACATTTTAAAACGTTCAATACTAAGTACATCGAGAATCAAAGGAGAATTACGGGATTCTATGTTTCATGATTTGATGAAAAAGGATTAGACGTACAAACGTTTCAACGAATAGATAAATAACTTCCGAGAATGATGGACTGTACTATCCTGACGCACATAAACCTCGAGTGCAGTTAGGACAGTTGGAGCCGTTCATTTGTCGTGTCTGCATCAAGTATCAGAACCGACAGTACGGTTTCCACGTTCGGTGACGCGCGTTACAATTTGGCTTAATCCGTCGGCCCAGTAAATCAACGGTGGCTCGACATCGCAGGTTTACAGGCGTGCCTACGTGTCGACCTGATTCGCGTCTATCTAACGAACCTGCCACAGCGTGATCAGCGCAAACTCTGTGCCCATCGCTAAGAATTATACAGAGGACTGAAATGAAGAAAGGGAGGGGGAGAGAGAGAAAGAGAGAGAGAAAGAGAAGGAGAAAGAAGGAGAGACTAGTTCAGGGCAAAATTGCATCAAATCAGACCAATTTATCTGACAGAAGGAATTTTAGAAATGATCTGAATTATGCAAAAAGAGAAATTAAAGAAAAAGAAAAATTAATTAAATTATATATATAATTTTGTTATTATAAAAATTGCTACGGGTGTTAAATTAATATATAATTAATTTACTCAGATCTTTTTCGGTTTAATACAATTCAATTAATTCATAGATGGAAATGTAGAGATATCTGTTTTCGTCGTCATTCTAAAACTGATATCCAATACATGAATCAGATGTCATACATTCCATTTAAAAAATCGTTCGATCAATTAATTCGTAAATATTTACATATGGCTGAACATAAAGATAATATGAATCATACCATACTAATTTTACGCTAATAATTTGATTTGAAATGTTATATGCATAGCAGCATTCATAACCATCATAGAAACCTTGTATTACGTAGGTATCAAATTGAGATAGTCTACGTTAATAATAATTTAATTGTAAGGATCATGTTTACTAATTAATATATCGTTTACGTAACATAATATTTTATTTCTTTATACTGAAAAAAATGTATTAAATTTTAATCAATATTTAATAATATTTATTTATGAATAATACTAACTAAATATTTATTAAATATTTATTAAATGTAAACACATATATTTTTTTTGTACAAGAATCATTATTAATAATTTGATTTAAGTATAACTTTTATTGAGTAAATATTTATTTATTGTAAGTAAATGTTTAGTTAATACTATTCAAATGAATATTTATTAAAATTTAATAATTTTTAAAAATGTATCTTTATCTCGCTTACGTATTATTGCACATTAACATCAATGAGTGAAGTGATAAAGAAGCCAAGGCGGGTCCTAGTACTATATTAGACAATTTTACAATTTTGCCTAATAATATTGTGTGAATATATTGTGTGAATTTCTATAATTTCCAAATAATATGTTTCATTGTTTGACTTGGAAATTGTAAAAATTCACACATATTATTAGACACCAAGATCTGCCTTATCTAAATAGTTACATTTATTCATTTATGTTGAACATTTCTCGATTCATTTTCACTGAATATTGTTTATTGTTCATTAAGTTGATATTTAAATTTAACGCGCAATATATTTAAATTTAAATTTTATGTACAAGTAAAATTTTTCGTATAATATTTTTCTATATTAGTTTCGACGAGTAAATCATTCATGATTATATTTGAAATATTCAATAATTGTATATATTTTTCATAATAAAAAACCAATGAAAACTTTGATACTAAAAAACTTGAAAAGTTTGATTCGTTGAAATTATTTTTAAATATTTTGATAAAAATAAATAGAAAATGATTCTGAAAAGTATTATTTATAAATTCGCTTTGTTTTCATGTTGATTTTTATTTCTGTTCAACTCCTATCTTTTTATATGTTAAATTCGATTCAATTACTTTACATGAAAAAGCACGTAAGCGTGGTTATTTAAAAGAACGCAAAAGGACATAGCCTCGCGATTTCTATTCTCACAAAAGACATCCGGAGGTCAGTCGACCGGTATACTCAGTGCAAAAGGAGTATTGAAACCTTTTCTCTTTCCCATTCGAGAGAGTATTTGGCCCTTTACGGATAAGGGTCGATCGTAGTCTACGGCGATCGGGATTCGAGGGCATGCACCGGCCGATGGCGAACCACCGGGCGTGAAACAAGTGCAGTGCATCGTCTGCAAGATAACGTTTTGTGTGTGTGTGTGTGTGTGTGTGTATGTGTACTCAAGTGTAGCGCACTAGCATCGCACTCCAGCATACAGGTCCACGTCTATCGCCCCCATCCTTCGCCCTCAAGATACCCCGGTGTGGTAGAGCTCCGTCTACGGGGCTGTAAATATTTATACCGGCGGAGCGTGAGAAAATTCTGAAGCGGCGGTGTGTATGTGTGCGGGTGGAAAAGGGGAATAGTTGAGGGAACATTGGTAGAGAGTAGAGAAAGAAGTAGAAGAAGCGTGCGATACATCGTTTCGCGCGCGTACAGGGGTAGGAACACCCATACAGGAGAACTGAACGAGAAACAGACGACTTTGCTTCTCGAGGGTCTTAGACCTTGGCCTCCCCCGGGGACGATGAATGAGAGAAAAGGGCTCGACGAAATTCGCGCTGCAATTTAGACGCGGACGCGCCGGAAAAGCCGGTGGTACACTGGCGAAACAGCGGCGTCGCAACTGCAAACGGCAAATGGCACGTCGAAAATTGACGAGGGTCATTACCGCATCCTCGTCGTGAAGATTATATGGCGGTATGCCTCGTGACTTGCCTCGTTTCAACATCGTTTTAACTCGCATACGTATCTACGCGAATGTTGTGCGGCCCAACACACAGCGCTCAATAAAAGCTCGGGAAAAACGCGAGCGGAAACGCCAGATCATTGTAAGCGACCTTGTTAAACAATAATAATAATCACGTGTGATTCGCGAGAGAGCCGCATTTTCTCAAAACCGCAATTCTTTCTTCGAGGCCTGACCATGTAATCGCGAGTACCGAGAATGTTCGAGGATATCTGAGTCTAAACATCAGAGATTGCGCACTTTATTTCCGCAAAATAATAAAAGTAAAAAAGATATATTAAGTCGCAAATACGAAAAAAGTGCTATCCGTTATACAATATTTATTTATTTAACCTTTTTAGTAGATAGTGGCTCAGCCACGCAGTTATCTTATAAACTTTATTACTGGAAAAGGAAAATAAAAAAGTATCCAGGAGTCTTAAAGTTCATTATTTTTATATTGTTTTATCTCATATAAAGATATATAACCACTGTAAATTTAATTTTATATATACTATTATATTTAAAAATATCACTATAAAAATAAAATTTTTGAAATGTTCCGAGCACTCCACTTATCTTAAATGTTACAACAAAGAGAACAAATCTAAATTCTTTTTCCATCTCGATTTTAAATATCAAAAGTATATTTTTCATAAGTGACATTTACAATTTTTTACAATGCCATTATTCTTCACGCGTAAAATTTCTATCGACGAAATTCTTTTTCTGTTCCATTCTTATCCAGTTTTCGACTGACATAATTTACGGGCTATTCTTCGAAAAATCGTGACTCGACGATTAATTTTCGTCGACGCTGCCATGTTTTTAATGTCACGCTACTACTGGCAGTCGGATTTGACCGGCTGGCATTGGATTACTCATACTCGCCTCTTGAGCTTTTAACAGGTGCGACGACGACGACGACGACGACGACGAAGCTCATTTGGCGATTCCTTTTGAAGGCGCGACCACTTCCGCTCCTCGGCTCGACGATCCCCTTAAGTATTCAGCAACAAGGAGGTTGCAGGATGGGGTGACGAAGCTGACGAAGAAGGTGGAAACTCGGAAAGGTGGCGATGGTGCGCCATGGTAAAAGATGCGTGTTCCGGTGTATGCTTCGTGTGGGACTCTCCCACGGGCCTGTGGAGCCCCTGAACTTGCTTTATATTTTCTCGCCGTCACTTATAAGACATTCGCTCGCTTTCTTATCGTACCGCGAATATCTATGCGGGACCGGTGATAATTAGGAATTCGTGCTCCGCTAACTCCGCTAACTCTATGTCGAACTGTGTCGCACGCGGGTCTCGCTCGGCGGAAGACACTAACGAGTGCTACTCTTACAATCAGCGATGACGAACGCGGCTGATCGTTAAGACACTCACGAGAGTGTATATCTAGGTGAGCTTCATGTTTCATTAATTTTTCGCAGGCGAATTTAATGCGATAAAATTGTATCTTAAAGAAATTCTGTTTAGAAAATGACTCACGTAACCATCACGCGGATGAAAAATATCTCTTGAGGATATATTATATATGTAACACGATAAAGAAAATTTTTGCAATTTATTTGTGACCCCATAAAAATTGCTCGTCATCCCATTGCTCACAAACACGGTGACTTGCTCGATTCTTATCCGAGGGGGGACTTACTTATGGCGGACTTTACACACGAAAGGCAGAGATTTATTAATTAGTCAGCAATTATGAGCACCCGGAAAATTCGATATACGATACGGAGTTTTTTTTCTACAGCACACTTGATAGTGTACGCGCGAGAAGCAACGTTTTTGCAGAATTATACATTTTGCAATTATACGATGCGTCATGCACGCTCGCATCGATGCAATTTATCGTGAGCGACGCGGAAAGACAGCTTGTGAAACACGAGTAAATTAAGGCGAAATGGAGAACGCAAGGATGTAATATGTGAAATGCGTTACAAGAAATTACTGGAAGTAGCGCCGGTATATCTCACGAATCATCTGCATAATTTAATTAGACAATTTCGGAACGGCGTCATTATTTTTGTACGAACGATCATTTCTGGCGTCATTCAGGTTTCACGATAGAGCACACGAAAGTGTTTCAGTTCTCTCAGTAAATAAACTCTTGATGAGTGTGATATATGCATGATATGATAATTTTATTCTATTAAAAGTCTCGTAATACATACACGTTAAAAATATTAAATGAATAGTTAACTAAATGAATATTTTTAAAGGTCTACTTTTTTATTGGTAAAAAAAATAAGGAAAAAAATGTTTTAATATATCGTAGGAGATTTAGAATTAATTGCGTATAAATTTTTAAAACATGCGTATAAAATTTCATTATACTAATTTAGAATAAAGAAAGTGCATTACAATCAGAGAATAATAAACTGCTAGACAAACTGTATGAATGTATAAGCATTGTTTGACACAAAAAGAATTTCTTATAAGTCAGTGCAATCCTCTTTACTTCTCTCTCGTACATAATAATTTAGAAATAAATTCACAGAGAAGATATGAAAGTATTAAAAGCATTAAATGATCGTTGCCGCTTATTACTACAATACACGTATATAAAATCAGAATACATGCTATCATAGATTCAGTTATTCAGTATTCAATATCGGAATATTACCGTATGTAAACGAAAGAAAAATTGTAATATTTTTCGCAGCAATTAGAAATCGACAATAAAGGGGTCAATCATATCAAGCGTCGTCGTAACTACCGGTTGGCAGTGCATGGTGCATCTCTCATTCCCTGGCCGTTATTCGGCCCGTCGGGACAGGAGTAAACAAACGCTTGCAATAAATGAATGAATAAATTTGCAATATAAATTTCACGCCGGAACCACGCCGGCTGGCCGTGCGGCTAGATGAAAGTGCGAGGAAGACGAACCAAAAGCAATGGAGAAAAAGAGAAAGAGGAACTACGCGAAAAAGAGACGGAGGGTTTCACCGCACCGACGGAATAATTTATCGGCAAGCGTGTCCAGACCTCGGGAACGTTTGTGCATGATTTATTCGCGTATTCGACGTAACACCGGGGCGAGAGAGAGAGAGAGAGAGAGAGAGAGAGAGAGAGAGAGATGGGGGAGAGGGAAGGGAGGAAGGGAGAAGGAGGACCAGAGCACGCGACGCGGGAGAACAGGTTGAAAGACGAGGAATAAAGTGCGCGGGATGACGCACCCGTCGCGGGACAGGTTCAGAGAGAGAGAGAGAGAGAGAGAGAGAGAGAGAGAGAGAGAGAGAATCCGCAAGATTCGGAGAGGACGGGCAGACGGCAAAGAGGAGGAATATCCGAGAGTGACTCACTCACCGAGGACAGGATAAACCGCGTCCACGAGGTTTCAGAGGAAGTGACGTGGCTTCTGTTGAGAGAACAACTCCCTCTCGTCATTTGTCTCCTTCTCTCGCAGTCTTCATGCTGTTCCTTTTGTTGTCCCGCGCATGTACGTGGCCTGAACTCGGTTGAACTGAGAAGGCCCGGCACCGAAGGCATCTAAGAAAAGAAGACGGGAAGGGGAGGAGAGTCAGAGAGGGAGAGTCTGGAGACAATAATGGTAAAGGAACCATGACCTTTGACTTCAGTGTCTTGTATATGATGCGCTTTGTCGGACGCGTTCGTAATACCCGGGACCCTCTTCCTCTCGACTCCTTTATTATCTCCCTTGCGTCGCGTTATCCTGCATCGGGGACAATGAGAAAATGAGGCCAGCACACCCTGCCCTCCTCGCTATCGAAGATCCTTCACGTAAATGCAAGATGCTTAAAAGAATTCAGAAAATGAATTCAGACTCTAATATAAATAAATTACTCTTTTCCCTCTAGACAATCATAATTAGCACGATGCGAAGATGCATAAATAGAAGTTTCAGAAATTCTTCATCAACAATTCCATCAAGAAAGTCAGATTACTAACATTACCATTTTTCGACGCAGGTATTTATATTCAATCAGTATATTCATCGACTTGGAAGTGTCGAAAGTAGGCCAATCATTGGGATATTCTTTTCTCCTTTAATTTCTCGCTTGCGAAAATTCATGAAGATTCTTAGAGAGAACTTCCGGACTTTTAACGAAACTCTTATTGATTGAAATTATTCAGATAATATTCAAGAAATGAAACATTGAAGGGAACATGAAATTGCCCTGATTAGCCCATCATCTACGTTTCCGTGTCGGTATTCATGTGTACGTAACCTTAAGCGACAGTTGTATAGATGATCTCGACATGGTTAGTATATACGTGCGTATATTGACAGGCAGGCGGAATGTACGTACGCATATGCGTGTCAGCCGTGGATGTATATGTATGTAGTATGTATATTGTCGAGAAGACGGGAGATCAACAGCAACCGAAACTGCCGTTGCCGTAAGTTGGGCGAACGTAATAGCGCCTCAAACACCGTACTCGCATCGCTGATGAATGGCTACCGAGGACGGACGTGTGGGGTTGGAAGGTTGTCGGCGGAGGGGATCCAGAGCGAACATGTGGAGTGCCGATGGAGTGGTAGCATCGTCGTCACACTCCTACACCCCCGGGTTTGTATTCGCGCAGCGTGCGGTAGCGAATTTCGAAGCCGGGGCGCGGATGCTTGCAGCGGTTTCCTCAGAAACCGGAATTCCCGACGGCCCGGCAGCGCTGGGCGAGACGGATGGTGGAGATCCAAAGGCGAGATCCGGTCGACGAAAACACGCCAGGGCTAATTAACGCTCGGGCGCTACGTGAGCCCTGGTCGAATTGCGGATTATTTGAAGGAGGTTTGCGAGCGCGAGCCTCTACATACGTATGTTTCGCAAACTTGATCGATGGCATGATCACAGATGCCAGTATAATGTGAATATATAATATGGATTTTTAATTCTATTAATTGGAATTATTATTCTAAAGATAAAGGTGTAAGGAAAATTCTTCTTTTGAGATGGTCAATCCACCACCACTCAGCTATGAAACTGCAGTGTCATATTTAAGCAATCAACTTACGAATCCATCCACGTAATTATTTTGATGAATCAACAAAATTACCTTCAAGTCTGTGTTTAGCTGAATTTTTAAATACTTTGATAAAAACCATTTTTTTCTATGTAATTCAATATGTAGATTTGTATCGATCGATTAGATATATGTATGCATTGAGAAGATATCGATGAAATTCTATTGACTACTTACGATAATACAGCATTGATTAATGTTGAGGATGATCGTCTCACTATTTGATCCAATGTGCATTTGGAAAAAACATGAGATGTATTTTGCGATTCACTAAGCAATATAATTGTTCAATGTCGGTAATTATTTATATATTTATGTATTTGCTAAGAATGGCTCAAAAATGTGTAGCCGAAACGTCTAGAAATTATTAAATTTATATTTTATTTATTTATATATATTTTTCCTGTCATTGGTTATATTTGCGCAAATAAGTACTAGCGCTGACTCCTAATGCCTCGTGAATCTATGTCTTAATTTATAATTAAAAGAGTCCCTAAAATAGTTATTTTTTAAAATAATTATTTTTATTATTTCTTGTTCTAAAAATAAAAAAATTTAACTGATACGATAAATTTGACGTTATTTTTTTTTGTACGTGAATTTAAAAAATAGTTAAAATTTATAAATCTCTTTTATTACTCTAAAAAAAATAAAATAAAATAAAACTCACTTGAAGTTTGATGAAAAAGATTTTTCTATGCGTTTGATTCTCCAAATCTCGATCCCGCGAGATATTCTAGTCTTTTATTCATTTTATTATTATACAGTAGTATCGACACATCGACATTTTTATTAAAGGTGTAACGCTTTTTTATTTGATTAGCGAGAGCTCTCAATTAGCGAGGATTATACCGAAGATATATCGTGTACAAATATTGAAAGTACGTCAAAACGAAAGATTGACTTGCTCATACGCGAGTGTTCGGGCACTAAAGTGAAATAGGTGAAGTATTCAGCGAGTTTGATGGATTTCAATTTCCGCTCGGATACGTGCAGCCAGAATTATACACGAAATGTCATGAGAAAAATACATTACATATGTCAATATGTAGATTTTTACGTACTACTTTTCGTGCTACGAAATATTTTCGTCTTTCTAAAAACTCAATAATCGATAAGTTAATCCATATCGCGTTATCGCAAATATTTAAAGTAGTTTGTCAATAGAATTTCAT
>Ga0157364_1008770_pt1 | contig 10475 bp, 5 predicted proteins | sample AttsexASBM2_FD_111476 | JGI IMG/M metagenome (GOLD analysis project Ga0157364, IMG submission 111476) | Fungus gardens microbial communities from leaf cutter ant in Ribeirão Preto, State of São Paulo, Brazil - Atta sexdens ASBM2 | ecosystem: Host-associated > Fungi > Mycelium > Unclassified ... | reverse complement strand
TCTCTATGTAAAAATAACGTTTATATCGACTTATGCATACGTATTTTGACAATTGTGAAAGAATTGTACCGGATCCACGTACAATTGTGAAAGAATTGTACCGGATCCGTTGATCATATCGAAATTCTAATAAACGTGCAAAAAAAGTCGAAAAGATGATAAGGAATAAAGACTTATAGAGAAATATGCTCTCTCTCTTCTAAGCTTTATTCAGAGAATACTAAGCAAAATCATTACACGAAATTCGAGTCGAATATCGAGAAACCGCATTGTAGAGAACAATAGACAAAGTGTATATCGATGAGCCTCGAAGTCAACCCCTGATAAGCTGATAAACTGTCGCAAATTCCAAAGATTTCGGTACCAGTAATAAGCAATAGTCGAACATAATAGAGCATTTAAATCATTTATGTGACTGAAATCGATAACAGGCACAAAATATCTAATTACAATAATTAAACGATCCTGGATAATTGTGCATTATAGAGAAACTAGCTTTCATAATAATAAATTATCAAGATTATGCGATCCTGAATATAAATCTAAATATAATGAGTATAATCGTATACATAAGTTTAATCCGAACACACGAAGAAAAATGATTGAATAATTTTTATAAAATTGCATTAGTAAAAAATACAGGAATGGGTAGTAACTAATTAAAAGTTAAAAAAATAGTTAATAACTTTTAACTTAATTTAGATACTTTTAAACTTTAATTTTATTAACTTTTTTTTAATGCTAATATTTTTTTTCTATAAAGTCAAACATTAGAGAATTAATTTAAAAAAAGTTTAATGATTTTATGATAAGAGATCTATAATACAAGTCCTCACCATATGGTAGCCAGTTTTTATTGACTCGCTAAATTTTGTCAATTCCCGCTTATATTTAAAATCACATTAATTTTAGGTATCATAAACATTATATTTCAACAACATAAATATGAGCCTTAGATAAAAAAATTGTTGTAAAACAATATTACATCCACCCATTTTTTAAATTTTTACGTATATTTTTTGCAGGAATTAATTAAAACGTTAAAAGTTAAAAAAAAAGTTAAAAAGTTAATAATTTTTAACTTAACTTAATTAATTTTAAATGCATTAAATTTTAACTTAACTAAGTTATTTTTAAACGTTAACTTTTTAACTTTTTTTTAAGTTAAAAAATTTTTTTATCTCTTTTAAATATCTTAGAAAAATAATAAGATATAATAAGACTAAGGATATATTCGTAATTTCATATTTTAAGATTATCTTAAATAATTTCTTAAGATGCTAATACAGTCTTCTAATTGGTTTATGCTGTTATGCCTTATGCCATAAGCCTTAATCCGAATCTACAATAGGTGTTTTAAGCGTTAAGTCATAAGAAATTGACTAATTACAGTCAAATATTCTTCTTGCATTCGAGTATAATTGGTTAATTTCTTATGACTTAGGACTTATTAAAAAGTAACTGATCTTATATCTTCTCTACGTGCTGGCTGTTTTTTTAAAGTTATATAATTATATAGTTATATCGTTATATCTTACTTATATGGTTATATCGTTACGTGTTATATACTTATATTACAAATGAATAAAAAAATTTTTAATTTAATTTATTTAATTTATTTAATTTATTTAATTTATTTAATAATCTATATTGTAGTTATTTGATCTCATTTTGAGAAAAATTAGGATATTTCTAAAAAATAATATTTTTCAAAATTAACTTTTTTTTAACTTGAATTAATTTAACAAGTTAATTCAATATTAACTTCACTTATGTTAAGTTAAATTGAATACAAAATTAAATTTACTAGTAATCTATATTTGTAAATATTATTTAAAGTAATCTCATTTTTTTTAAATTAGAACGTTCTGATATCAAAAATAATTTTTTTCAAAATTTTTTTTTAATTTAAGCTAATTCAATCTTAACTTTTATTAAGTTATTTCTTTATTCCTTCAACTTAATTTTATTAATTGTATAAACCACTAATTTTAACTTAATTTTTAGTTTAAAAAAACAATTAACTTACCCAATCCTGTAAAAATATTATTTTTGCCGAACTTATGACTTTACTTACCTGAAAGTAAAAATACCGGAGATAAAAAGTACATTACAATTACAGTAAACCACTAAAAATGATTTATTTTGACACATTGCTAAAAATACACTACATTACAGTAAAGTAAATCGTACTATTCTTAAGACTGTAAGCACGAGCAACTCTCAAGGCTTTATGTACTTGTATTTTTTTACCGCGTAGTAAAGTAAATTTTATCACGCTATGGCAAAAAATACTCATCAACAAAATACATAAATTCTATTGAGATGTATGGTAATTTATAAGTTTATAAATTTATTTTACGAAATGTAAAGAAAATACTTTACGATAGAACTCCACACAACAATTTATCAGAAAAGTAATGTAAATTTTATATAAGTTGCCTATTCTTATATAGATTTCTTTTATTTCCATGAAATTTACTAGAATTCTAACACATATTATTTTACATTTTTCTCCATGTGTTCTTTGATGTGTTAAATGAATATTCAAAGTCTATCATCTTTTTGCCGACTAGTGTCATTTATAGAAAACAATTAGGCTAAGATAGACAAGTACACGATAGACAGTATCGAATTAATTATTATATCGTTTATAGAAAATTCTTGGCAATGTATGTATGTATAAACTAGAGATACACCGGATTGTAAAATTACCGGATACCAGATATCGGATATCCGGATAGAACGTCGAGTATTCAGGTTGGATATCCGAGAAAATGTCTTCTAAAAAAAAAAGCCTATAGGGAAAAAGATTGTAATTTTGCAAAGATGTATAAGATATTATAGCATTATAAATATGCATATTTATTTCTAGAACATTTGTATAAGAAAAAATCAACAATTTTTAATGATATCAAATTTCAACCGGATATATTCCTGGATACTAATATTCGGATATTCGGCTATTCAGTCGGATAGTAAAAAAATGCCAGATAAGAACCGACGTTCGGATATCCGATGCATCCCTAGTATAAATCGCACACATGAATATGATACAATTTTAATTGTTCTCAACATAACAGTGGCCGATACTTTGTCTATCATGTATTTTTGCCCTAAGACGAAATCAAATTTCATTTTTGTAACGCGCATGTTTTCATCGCATAACAGGACGAAATTACTATCTCCCACGTTCATTTACAAGGGCCCATCGCGCGAAAACAGCAGTGCAGGCTTGTTCGCGATGGGAGCTTGCGAGTCTTCCATATTGTTCACATTTATCTACGTAAAAGCAGCAAGCGGCAGGGAAGCAATATAGGTCCGGACGACGCACAAAGTGCGGCAACACACACTCTACGCATTTGGCCAGCCATTAATCTCGAGCTGTTCCAGACATGGCATACTCCGTCCCGGTTGCTCTCTGCGGAACCGTTGATCCTACATATGTACATATTGCGCCTAGCCACCTCACTCGATGTTTCGATTAAGCAAATCGCTCTCAGCAATTATTCCATTACGATTATTCTGCCATTTAAGCGGAGGATTAAATGCTCTCTTACTTTATGCTTCCTACTGAATACTGCATGACATTTTCGATTCTGCTCTATTGTTACAATTCTCTCTACTATATACGGTTTTAAAAAAATAATGGCAGCAGATAAAAATAATGGCGACGCTGTATCATAGTGATGAATTTTTCATCGCGAGCGATACGCCGTTTGCGAGTAAATATTTAATCGCGCATAGATTACAAATTATACAAATGTTCATAACTGGTATTTGGTATTTGATATTTGAAAATATGAATAAAATGTAACAGCTTATATTTGGTATTTGAAAGTATGTAAATGAAATGTAACTGTAATAAAAAGAGAGGAACAGAGAAAAAGAAAAAGAGACAAATATAAAATTTTTAAAGCTATTTAAAGCGTCGAAGATTTCATTTAGATAATTTGAAATGTGTGATGTTGAATGTTACTGTAAATGGTAAATATTTTAATCAAAATATCTCCAAAAAGAGGATAATATTACAATATAGAGCCGTTCCTTCCATTTCAGGGGCTTCCGTTTGACGGGCCACGGAAGCAGATTCATTCGCAAGCCGAAAGAATGCGCGATCGCTCCCGCAGCTGCCGCGCGCATTTCCGTTCACGTGCAACGAATTTCAGTGGAGAATTCGTTAGCAGCTTTGAACCGACGTACGTGACGACGGCATTTAAAGGCACTATCGGGTTAACGGCTCGCTCGTTTCTCCTGGCGAAGCAGAAGGGCCTCCGGACATTCGGGCTTGGGAATCAGTGATTCACGATGCACGGACCATAAAATCCGGTGTACACCCTATAAAAATATCCGGCTGATGCGTATAGGAAAAGTGCGCCCGCGTCGTCGGTGATGTTTTATTTCCGATCACGTGTCGCGTAGTTCGCGGGACATTACTCGGGATTAATCGCGAGCGTGTTGAAAATGCTAGGCGCATCACTGACGCGCGCAATAATTTATTAATTCTCGCGCTTACATGCACAGCTAGATCCATTTCTGTAAAAACACGTGGCGGTCGTGACAATGTTGTAATTAAACACAGATGTCGTCCCTACAAAGGTTACGGCCGGAACGGATGAGATTTCGCGAAATAAAAAAAATGCATGCGGTAAAAAAAAAAATTGTTTTTGCGTGCGTTTTCACGATGAAAAGCACTGACACGTTTTGACAGCGATTTGAAGATAACTCTTGGTTTTGAAACATCTGTAGCGGGAGGGAAAGGGTAAATAGGCAGCCTTTTACGTGAAATTCGTGAAGGGTTAATAGATAAATTTTATTCCGGTCGAGTAAGAGAGGAAAAAAGAGAAGTATCTGTCCTATGCATGCACGTGCGGAATGCGAACACTGCCAGTACATACATGTAGGCGCGTGACAGCTAATTTATAACAGCTGTTGTAACTTTTTGCCAAGCGCAGGGTGACATCGTAACGAACGATAATCGCGATCACTGTATCCGGTATCGGGGAGAAAGGTCCTGTAATATACTTTACGATTTACAATCAAGTGTAGCCGTGTAAAATGGCGGTCGCCTGTGTACGCGTATAACGGTGTATGACTTATTAATCCCGATGCGACCCCGAAAACAAGCGCCGCTGCTATGCGTTTTAATTAAATGCAATCTCCGTCAAGCGAAATCGAGGACGCTCGGGACCGTGAAATGAGTGATCACGAAAGACATGAAATAAATAACGCCGACAATTATACGCGCTCGAAGATCGATATGCATATCGCAGAAATTCACGAAATTTCTCCCTCGCTTCAAATCAGGCAGATCGGGGTAGATGTCGGTGCCTAAGGGGGAATGATATACCGGAACGTGTATTATAGTATGATGTAGATACGAACAAAGAAGACCTCTCTCGATCGTCAATAGACATCGCGGAGGACGATGCGGGGATGTAAACGTATAACAGTGGATAGATGGAGAAAGTACAAACGATAGGGAAAAAGTGCATATTTCGCGAAATGGTAGACTGCCATGGCAAGAAGGAGCGGATCGTAAAATAAAAGCTTGTGTGTTCGCCCTTTATTTTCGTGAAAGCTGATACTTTATAAGACCGCTTTCTGCGGTGTGCAACGCTTAATATTATATCCGCCATCTTTGATCGTCGATCATCTGTCGATTCGAATTCAGCAATATCCGCAAAAGCGCGGCGCATGCATTAAACATCTCGCGCGGCGTCGCGACATAATTTTCGGTTCCGCGTAATTCGCGTCGACGTGTCATCGAATTACTCGACAAAGCGCACTTCGCGAGACGTCGATTAACTCCCATGCCGTATTCAATTTTGCCATATTGAATTACCGACATAACTCGCTTAACTTGTGCACGCAATGATCCCCGCGAAGAAGCGGATCGCGAAGGGATGCTGGCGGCAGGTGGGCGAGAGACTAATAGGATCTTTCTTAAGGTCGCTCGGGTTAAACTGGATCGAGACATGAAGCGGCAGCCATTTGAATGAGGAACTTGAACCACTAATGGGAGAGGCAGTTACGGTTATTATATCACATCGAACACAACGCGCGTTCCGCGTCGCGAGTCGTTGAGCAATTAAGACGCCCAGTTTTTTGCGGTACTTCGATAAATCACAATACCGCTGTGTGTACCGCTTGACCGAAACACTCTCGAGCGGCGAACTTTCCGAGCAATTAGAGCAATTGAACATAACAGTTACCGCCGTTACTACGCCGATTGTACGTTATACGTGCGAATGGCGAAACAGTTACAAAACGACATTCGAACCTGTTGTTTCTTGATTATTCCGTCAAATGCATTGCATTGCGCGACCAACGTGGCGCACTCGATGCGTAATCCGAATAGGAATGGGCAATTTTTTATAGTTATACAGTGTGAACATTCGCGCGCGATTTGCAGTTTATATACGTTTTTATACGGTCATGCTACAAACAACGCTAAAGAATTATTTTCTACGAATTAGCGCTGGCAGGCAAGAGGACTTAACAAGCCGGAGAAATAAACGATGCGATAAACCAAGCGAATAATCAGCAGACTGCAACGGAGAATACGCGGATACGAATTAATATCCGTTGGTGCGTGAGAGCAATCAAATTTCTGCGAGAGTAACTCTCGAAATATGTAAATGGTCCGGAGCCACAGAAATGGCCGCGGTAACAAAAACGATAAACTGACTTTGCGGAGGCTTATGCCCTTTTCCTCCACCTCACCTCACCCGTTGCGTGCCCGGCAAAACGCAAGCGACACACAACCGCATGCGAAACCGACGCGTACGTGGTGGACGTGCCCACTGCCTATGGTACTTTTATCTACCGCACACGGAAAAGGATTGAAAATGTTCGATGCGCTCGAGAGAGTTTTAAAGGGTTTAAAACCGGTCAGCCGAGGTCCTCTCCCCTCGGCTTTGATTGAAATCAGTTTGTCGCGATTTTATTACCTGGGGATGGACGCGGCATCCGTGGTGCAGCGCGGCGTGGCGCATCAGAACAACCCTGGCGTTACGGATAAACCTCCCTATTCCTCGTGGCAATAAAAGGCTATATCACACGCCGGGTCCAGTCCGCGAAGCACGTCCACTGCATGATTCTTTAAGCGACATTCATATCATCGGACAAAATAATACTGAACGATCGAATGAGCGCGAATGGGAATTACAAGCTTTCGACCGAAAGTTATTTGTTTAGAAAAAGAGTAACGACGGAGAAATCCATAGGAATGATTCGCGTTTTCATCGAGCTAGATAAATCGATCTCTTCATTTAGTAATAAAATAAAATCCTAAAAGTGTAACACCTTCCATTCGTTTTATAATTTTATTTACGCTCTATATATTTCATGATTGATATTAAGGCACACAATTTGTGTTAAATATATACAATTTGTTAAATATAATTGTAATTTTTTTATGTATAAAAGATCATTATTATTATTATGTCTAATGAACCTTCTGCAATAAGTCATTACCTAAGCTTTAAGTCTTAAATCTTAAGCCGTAAGAAATTGACCAACCGAATGTGAGAAAAATAATCTACTATGATTGGTCAATTTCTTACGGCTTAAGACTTAAAGCTTAGGTAATGACTTATTATAGAAAGCCCATAATACATGAATCGTTTATATATTAAAATGCCTTTATATAGATCTGGAAACGCGGTAGTATCTCGATGCTAAAAGCATAGTAAAATATATTATTATTCATATTAGGTCTAATATATATGAACTGTCTAAGAAAGTGTCTTTATATAGAGTAAAAGCACTAAATGCAGATCAGACACTAGTTTCCGAGTCACATATTATATTTAAATAATTACAGTATTTTCCCCATCAAATGATGCGTATCACAAGATTTTTTAGCATTTGTTTTATCCTTTTTCAAGTATCAGTTGTTTTTTATTTATTAACAACAGCGCTACACATTTTATTGATGTTGTTAACTTGTTAATAAAAGAGAGATACACTAAGTATGTATGAATATAATGTAAACTATCTTTAAAAATTCATTCAAAGCGTAATACCATAAGAATTGTCTTATGGCTTTTACAGGAGATAGTAAATAGCATTAGATTTCATGAAAAAAATCAATATCATGGTCAGTTGAAATTAAATCCAAAAAGGATAAAGATGAACTAATTTACAATTCATTAATTCACAATTAATACATAGAATCTAATTGTAGATAATTGTCATCACGTCATTTAATTAAAATTAAAACATATAGAACGATGCTGAAATAAAATAAAATCATCCATAATATAATCTTTATGATCAATTATAACTAATTAATTATATTAAATATTTTATTAATTATTCGATATCGTTCTAGATAAAAATTTTTTTTAAGAGTGATCCACAGCTAATGGCCTCTTACCCTAGATATTATATTATATCAGGAAAATGGAAAGTTATTTTTTAAAAATAACAAGTTACAGTTACTCGCCGAGTAGAAAAAATAATAAGTTATCGCTTTTTAAGGAGATTCTCGCGTTTGATGAAATATAAGACAAGTCTATAATATGTAATATAAATGTTAATAATATCAATAATATCTAGAAAAAAATTCTCTTTATCGTATTTTGAAGATATATAAGATATTTAATTCTAAATTTATAGAATGTTACATTATAAGTTGGAGATATAACTTTATTCTGTAATTATTCTTTTTTAAATTGAGACACTTGCGTATAAGATAGCAATTTAAAAATCATTATAATTATAAAGTAAACATCTAAGTTTGTTCTTGTGAAGTTTCATTTTAAACTGACCGTACAGTTTACAAGAAATTTATATTCTTCAATGAAAAAAGCTGGAATATATGTCAAATGGACGATGCATATACATCAAATAAGCATCTTACAACTTTTATTTTGTCATTTTGAAAATATTTAGTAACATATAAAATTAACAATAATTATGTATAATGGCATAATGTTAGTAATTTTATTCCATTATTTTAATTGTTTTACGTATTATTAAATAAACTGTCTATTGACCAGAAAGCGCGAGAATGTAATTCCTCCTTAAATGTAACTTGTTACAATTACCGTTATTTGAGAGAAAGTAACTTTTCCGTCATTTTTTTAAAATCGATGACCACCAATCACAGCGACGGGTGCCTAGGGGCTTTCTAGTTTCAAGCTCTATGAGAGGTTTGTGTCTAATCGAACCGCGTCCAATCGTGTACAAAGTAAAATAAAAATAACTGTAAAATTTGTTGCCGTTATAAAAAAGTGTAACTACGTTATCGTTATAATTATTAAAAAAATGTAACTGTAACTTCGTTACAAGCAATAAGTTACTTCCATTCCCTGTATTACATTAAAAAAAATTTCTTTCCTAACGTATCTTCAACTACATTTTCAACTTTATTTGATGTTACCATCTTTTGTACAAATTTTTTTTTTTAAATAACTTCAGAAAGGAAATGCTTTCTTTCTTGAAATTATAAATACAATCTTAGCGAATACATACAATATGCTCACAGATGCACATCTAGTCAATAGACGCATTTAATACGAACAAAGCGGCTAGCCTGCTCGAGCGATTGAATGTAATTTGTTGGATTTATAAATAACAATCATATTCATTTTGTTTGGCGAACAGGCTTAGCCGCTTTGTCGACTTGAACGCGCTCAATCTCTTGTCCAGAAGAAGCGGAACGCAATTTTGATTGTGTTGCCGTCGTTTCCTATAATCGATAACTAAACAAATACGTAGTGTACATGTAGCCATTTTGCCGCAATACTATGACGAAACATACTTGTTGTACAATTCTACGGCAAATTATTATTAGTATTGTAGTTTATAAAAACATACCTTTATATATTTCACATCAAAGATATGTAATATATGTATATTAAAAGAAAACTTTTCATTTTCTTAATCATTTTCTTAATTAAACAACAAATCATTTCTTATTTTAAAAAATACAATTAAAAAAATATATAATTTTCAAATTATTACCTTAAATGGAATTAAATAAAATTATCACAATGAAAAAATAAACCAACTTAAGAAACAAAATCCGGCCAAGTTAATGTAACAATATAAATGTCGTAGAAAATGCCTAGAATCGGTCAAAGTTAGATGTTTCGAATAATAATATATTATATATAATATATATTCTTGATTCATGAATTTAATTTAGTATCTCAAATTGATGAAACATCTAACTTTGACATATCCTAGGCGATCTTTACTATATTTATGTTATTAAACAACTTAATTTTATAGTATTTACTTTTATAGTACTATACACTAAATAGCACTTGTATCATTTCTTAAATTTTTTAAAGAATTCATAATACTTTCTATAAAAGAGTGACGCACATATATATTTTTAATTGTGTTGTTTTTTTTTTAAAAAAAAGAAGAATTTTTATAGAAGATATTTTATTTATTTACAGACCACACACAATTTCCATCCACACAATATCTCTCTCTCTCTCTCTCTCTCTCTCTCT
>Ga0157364_1008769_pt1 | contig 10475 bp, 6 predicted proteins | sample AttsexASBM2_FD_111476 | JGI IMG/M metagenome (GOLD analysis project Ga0157364, IMG submission 111476) | Fungus gardens microbial communities from leaf cutter ant in Ribeirão Preto, State of São Paulo, Brazil - Atta sexdens ASBM2 | ecosystem: Host-associated > Fungi > Mycelium > Unclassified ... | reverse complement strand
GACTTTCATATTAAGAATGTATCTTTTTTTTGCCAATATTTGATTAATTTTCTGTGAATAATTTTCTGTCAAGTTGAAAAATAGTTGTTTCGCCCTTCCTGGGAAATTTAATTTTTTGAGTGTCACTTTTGAAGTATAGAAACGATATGAGCTTTCCAAGTGTCGAATACAAACGGGAAAACATTGCATCGAAATTCTTTTTAACTTTACTGTAGCCTAAGATGGATAATAGAACTGCCGCTCACCGTCAATGTCGATTTCCTGCAACATCGTTCTCAACTCCTCCGCTCTTGCAAATTGTCCCAAGGAACGCATAACCCTGCCGAGCTCTTCTTTCGTGATAGTTCCATCGCCATCCTTGTCAAACAACCTGAAGGCCTCCCTAAATTCTGTTGAGGAAAAAGAAAAAAAGAAATCAGTGTAAATAACTTCAATATAAATATGTTTCTGCACTGGAAATAACTAAAATTACTTCGACTCAGTTTCTGAGAAAATTGTACAGTGTAAATTGTTTCGCCGTTTATTCTCCTTTACGATGCAATTTTAGAGCAATTTTTTCTAATCTTCTACTTTTACGTTAATTAGGTTGAGCATTATATACTTTGAATTTTTTCCTTTAGCCGAGTATAACTGCTTGATCTGTTATGGCACTAACGTCAAGCGTCCTCTCTGGAATTATCCTTTCAGAGACAGTCACCGATGGAGTCGGTTAACTGACTAAAGGTATATGGTCGAATTCCCGGAGTGAATTTTACGAGATACGAGTACAAGCCACTGTGGGTTCGGCTCAACAGTGCTTGACTCGATCGTTTAATGTCCTCGTTTCTCGCGCCGTTGATTCTGGCGACACATTATACGTATCCATGCACAATTGCTCGTATGAGGAAATTACGAATCTCGATATAATCGATTTGATCGCGTCTTACGCTTATACAGTCTTATTTACGGTTGCTACGCGAAGTAGAGTTTTTCTCAGATGCACATCGCGTGAAACGAAGTTACATATTATCTTGAATTGCGGACGCGATTTCAGTGATCGCATTTGGCGCAGAAATCAACCGAGGCCGGAGGACAGAAGTAGGGAATGATTCTTCTTCTTTATCTACGGACTTCCGACTTGCCAGGAATAATATCACTCTCGTCATCTCTGCTTCTTTCCCCATAGAACTTTCGAAAAAAAGTTGCCACATAATGTATTTAACATAAAGTTATTGGATCAATTCTTTTTTTAATTGATTATATATATAATAATTACCGTGATTTTTTTTTTCAAGAATTTTGGCTGCATGAAAAAGAAACTTGGGACGAGAGATGAATTTTATCTGAATTTCTAGTAGCTGTAAATATCAAATCGCAACTATAGATATAATTTCATGAGAGTCGAATAGACTTCATCTATTTATTGAACCATATCACATTTCAAAATGAACAAGAATGCAAGCATTAGAATCGCATTACTGTAATGGACTTTAATATAATGTGGATTAGAATTTGACGTCGATCATGTTTCGATATTAGAGATTTGATCGATTGCGTAATTTAAAATAACATTTTTGAAAAATATTAAAACAAGTTACAAAAAAATAATTGTGGTACATAAAATAAGAAAATCTTTATTTTAGTTTGCAAACATTAATGCAAAGAAAGTAATCTTTGTATATAATTAATTTTTATAATTCATTTTATGTATAGAATTTAATGATAGCATGTGTGTTTCCCTCTGTTTTTTTCTGTTCTTTATCAACGATTCTATAGTGTTAATTGGCAAAATAGACAATAGTGTAGTGACACGATAGCTGCTTTAAGAGGAGCTCTCTTATGTACAAAGACGATAAAAACGAAATGATTTTCCAGAAGAAATTATATTCATCGAAGTACATATTATCAAGTATATGAAGACACGTGTCTTTAAATATTTTCAACGAATATGATCTTAGAAGAAAAAACTCAATGGAAAGAAAAACAAAGAATCAGTAAAGAAACGAATTTTTCGTAATAAACCAGGAAACGAGAGTTAATCTGTGCTAATTTAATGTAATTGTATAATTTATTCTTGTAAATTTTGAGATTGCGCTTTCAAAGAAGTTTCATGGAATATATTTAACAATTTATGAAACTGAAGGATAATCGATTGCGCAGTATATAAAGTTACACCGTTTATAACAAAGTTAAATACACAATCTTTGTTTATAGTTAGACGAGTTTCATGAAAACTAAAATATATTTAAAGCGTAACTGATAAGTGCCTGTCTTAAGCTATATTAAAAATATTGATGAGCACCTTTTTTATCAGTGCTATTCTGAAAAGAAGAATTTCACAGAGCTCGCGATATATAATGACATTATATGTGTAATAAAAATTACTAGGAGATTGGTTATTTAGTTTCGATAAATATGTCTGAATTAATGTCATTTCGCACAAAACTCATGCCGCAAAATGGAAAAAAATATGAAATGGAAGAGAAAATTGTCTATTCGCATTTTCATGTTGGATTCTCTTAAAGAGAAATTGAAAGCATTTATTCTTTGATTAATCGATTTTTCAGATTGGTTTCGATGATTTGCCATAGAACATTTACGTTTGGCTTAGCGAAAATAATTAAATGTAAAAAAAATGGAAACGATGAGCATCACAAAATGTGAAACGATATTACAGGCATTACAATGCAATTTGTTTGACGTCGATTGAAGAGATCTCTATTCATCCGATCTGATGTGAATGGAAATGTAATATTCAATAGCGATATTTATAAAACCAGAAAGAAAAACAACTGCATGATGGACGACGCGTGCGAAAATAAAAAAAAACATACTAAAAAAAAGATTCGACGTCTGCATGACACCGTGTACGCAAAACGTGAAATTATTTATCTCGCGTGCGGATTTGATCGATCAATTGGCCTGATTTCCGATTCTCGAACGTGCACTTGTCGTGTACGACGGCGATAACGGCGGGGAAAAATAATTGCTGGTTGCAAAACTGTGAATGAAGCTCACATACGCCGCGGTGCGGCGGAATAGCGAGCATAGTTTTATCGGGATTAACGAAGCGATGACACCAAACAGGAGATATCCCGTTTACCGGGCGTGCCAAATTGAATCCGACGCCGTGGGCATCTCCATCATCCGACATCTGACGCCGCGATCAAAAGAGTACAAATTTACATTTCGGCATATGAAGCCTGATATCATAATATAATATGAGGTGATGAATACAAGAGAAAATAATTTTGCTCGCACGTTGTAAATGAAATTATTATCTTAATCATATTGTTTTAATTATTAATCTATTACGTTCATATTTCACTGAAATACCGTGGTTGCATGAATATTTGCCGAAAAATTGTTTTAAAAAAATTTTAGAAGTCATGCCTTTTAAGAAAAAATATTGGGAGATATTTCATAATAAGAATTTTTTATATTTATATATGTGTATATTATTATACGTTTTATTTTAAGGAAATCTTTTAAAATTTTTGTACCTTGTGGAAAAAGACACTTTCAGTAAAATTACCATTAATTTTTCTGTTGATAAATAAAAGTATTATTTGTCAATATGCTTTTTGATTAGTTATAAGTGAATCCTAGAGGTTTGCACGTTCTTTAATTGGATGTCGGATGAATTTAGGAACTAAGTTGGATTAATGAGATTTATTAAATACCTTTTTTCTTAATTAACAGTAAGCATTTTACTGAAAATATCTTTTTCCGTACATAAAGATCCTATAATCCCTTTATAAGATAGAATAGATAATAGGATAGAATAGATTATCCCTAGTAGATAGAATTAATTATGCAAGAAAAGTTACCTGTCTCGCTCAGAACGAATGAAGACTGTGATGGGTAAGTCTGATATTTCACATGTCGCGCGACGAGTTTTTCCGGGGTGTGCCAATTGGCCATCAGATGGAGACTTTCTGGACCCCCAGAAAAACTTGTTCTCTCAATAGGTCAATCGGCCAAAAAATTTGCCGTACGACGAATGAAATATTAGCTTAAAACCCAGATGAGATTCGTGGCGCACAGTTTGAATCATGTTAGAGAAAGAGAGAAAGAGATAAGTTTCTCCACTGAGAGAAAAGTGTTTCATATTTATGACTATATTTGCATAATAAAATGATTATGATTAAGCGTTCCGTTTTTGTAGTTATTGTTATATAATTATATGTTCTTATTGCTATAATGTTAATAATAATAATTATATTTCTAATTCTATATATAAAAAAATATATAATTCGCACCAAAAGTGACTTTAAATTATAGTACCAATTATATTAATATTTTTTGTATATAATAAAAATAAAAACACTCATTATATATTTTGAGCGGATGCAATCGATTGACACATTTAGAATCTGATCGGTTTAACCCTTTATTGAGATCCAATAACCCCTTAAAACTTGCCGGTTCGTAAAGTAACCACGGCAGTGTTGCTGCGCGTAGCTTAGCGCCGAAAAATTACCAGTGTCTCCAGATATACAAAAAATATAGAATAATTCTATAATATATAATATATAATATATACATATTATTGTATATATTATATAAATATATTATATAAATACATAATATATGCAAAAATATTTTTTAAGGAGAACTATAAATATAATTTTTACAGATATTCATAAGCAGCAATAATATTAAATCGCTTATCAATTTAATTTGGATTATTACGTATTCCCGTTTTAATCTAGGAATGTGTTTCAAGGCCGACAAATAATTGCAATTTATTTAAAATTGGGAATTGTAAAATTTACACAAAATTTATTATAAATTGCTCTGTTAGATCCGTTTCGACCAAATAAGATGTCTATTTGTGTTGAATAAAATCATTATATATATATATATATTTTATATATTATTTTATATATTTTATATATTATTAACATTATAACAATAACTAAAAATAAAAATAAAGTTTCTAATCGTAATTGTTTTACCATGCAACATATATTATAATCATATATATTATAATCATAAATATATACAAAATACTTATTTCTCAGTATGCATTTTTGCACTATATTTTCTCTTTATTTTCACTTTCTCTCTCCCTCTGTTCTTCCTATTTAATTTTCGATTCTAGTAATGCAATCAGACTGGAAAAAAAAACACTTCTGTTGAAAAATTTCAACTCACCTTTCATCTGCGATTTCGATATAGGCGTCTTGCTAGACGAAGAATGGCTCGCCGACGATCGTTTCGGTGAAGCCGGCAGGGACAGGAGAACATTCGTAGAGAGCGGGGTTCTAACAGGCTCGTCGAGGATGGACGACGAGGACGCGGCCATGTCCATCGACCGCGTCAGGGATAATTCTTGCGGTTCCTGCTGCAGTTGCCATAGTCGCCGGCGTTGCAGATTCGTTGGGACGTCGGCGGCGGAGCACGATTCCGCGGAAACATAAATCGGCTGCATCGGTAGTGCAGACGTTGTCACGGCCATCGTCATCGACGCCCGCGGGGTGCAGTCCAAAGGGCTGGTGCTCTCATGTCCCTCCGCGCCGTTTCCTACCGCGCCGCTGCTCTGTCTTGTCTGCAAGTAATCGCGGCCTGAAATGCATCTCTCCCGCTCGTCCCGACAAGTTTGAACCGATCAATACGAATTATTTAGACTTTTGTTTATTATATAGCTTTTTTTCAAACAAAAGCAATGAAACGAGTTTAAGATTGAATCGTCGCACGCGAAGTGTTGTAAAAATGTTTTTAGTATAGTAGAAGAGAATGTTTCATAAATACTCCTGAACATAACCGAGTTTATACACGTCAAAATGATAACTCAGTAAAATATACATTTATTGTAATCTGCTATAATCAATGTATATATATATATATTTATTATATATATATATATTTACTATACATTAACTAGTAAGTGTATACATTTACTAAAGTTAACACTCTTACTTTGACACTGGGACATGACATACACTGAGAAAAAAATTTTTGGTATTTGTGATTATAATTATATTTTTGAAATTTATGACTTTAATTATATATTTGTATATTGTATATTGTTGCCATAACTATAATTGTTATGTTATAATTTTAGCAATATAAGTACATATAATTGTTATTAATGATATTTAAAAAAGCGATAATAGTAATAATTATGATAACATATAATTATAAATGTAATTATAAATATCACAAATGTATATTTTTTTTTCAGAGTATGAATTTCTCAGAAATAGATTGATCAACTCTATAAAATAAAAATTAGAAAGAATATTAAAAGTTATGTACTGATCATGTGTTCTAGTACTAAAAATAAGAAACTTACGAGAGTGAAGCTGATCAATTTCTGAAAGGTATCAGAGAAAATTAAAGGAAAACGAGAGATTTTCCTTTTGCAAAATTCTTGACTTTTTACCAACCGCGCGTGATTTTTCAAAGTAGCTCTTCTAAGTCTTTGTTTTTTCAGCAAACATCTCTCTGCGTACGATACATTATCTTATACTAACATTTGACAAGCTTGATATAAAACTTTGCGTAGCTCCAAGGCTTTAAAAAGAACATTGCGAGGATGTTTTCGGAAAGACATTTAAAAAGCTTGTTTTATATACCGCTTTTTTGCGCTTCTCTTCTTTATAGGATTTTATTGTGTAAAGTCAACTGCTATAACTGTTAACTTATAAATATGTCGTTGAGCGACACTAGCGGCAGGCGAATTGTTCCAAGTAAAAGTACCTTAATATTTGATCTACTCGTGTCAGACGCCATTAGGCATGAAATGTGAAACTTCTAAGGCAGTGACACACATCCGACAGTATCTAGCCGAGTTCATTCCGTCATTTCAGTGTCAAGCCTTATCAATTATTAAAATCTACTCGCACATAAAGTGTCAACGTACGGGAAAGACGCGATTTTAATTTCAAGAACGTGCTAATGCTGTTTGCTGAAATGTTTTAGCATTTATATATTTCGATAAAGCAAAAAAACATAAAAAGAAAAAAGGGGAGAAAAGAGAGATCTGTTAATCCTACCTCATTCAAGTGATTTTTTTTAAATGTAATTATTCGCACTGTTTCTGACACTTCATCGACGTTATATCAATTTTCGTTATTCTTTTCGATCCATGAATAAAGATTGATAATATTCTATATATATTCTTTAAATAAATCTTTTAAATAAAAATAAACACAAATAATTTTTTAATTGAGAAACAATTTATACTGAATTTAATAATGGAAAGAATGATTTCGCTAAAATATCTAAAAATTTATATAATTAGTTACAGATTTAAAAATATTGTTTTGGGCATAAAAATAATTTTATATGACGCTGACTAGTTGATAGTACATTAAAACTTTTTGCGATATTCTTATCAACGCTTAAACGATCTATATCATTATTTTGATGGTCCAACAAAATCATTTCAAATCTGTCTCTATAACTAAATTTTTAAATACTTCAGCAAAAAAACTATTTTTGCCTGTATAAATAGCTTAAATATATTTAGTGAATTTATAAGGTTAATTATAGTTATTATTAATATAAAAATAGATTACAGTAATTTAATTATAATTTATAGTCATTTTTTGGGACAACTCATAATATAATAAACTATAAATTATAATGTAATTACATTGTAGCAATTCCAATTATTTTATGATAAAATAATTATAAAAACGATCATTATTTTGGTTGCTAATTATATATATTTGTTAATAGAATTATACACATATATACTTATTATCTATTATTAAAATTATAGTTATAATTATAATTATATTATTGTAATATAATTATGATTATAACTATAATTATAGTCATAAATATCAAAAACTTTTCTCTCAGTGACAGAGTGTCCTGGACACTCCATGCAAGTAATGAAAGGTTAATGAGACAAGCTTGTCAAGCGGCTCATCTCCTCGACACTTCGGATCTCTGCACCGAGATCCGCGATCTATCAGGTCCGAGCCATGTTCATCCCGCGGATAAGGGCGTAAATCGATTCAGATGGAGATCGCGCTTCATTATCGCGAAAGTTCGTGAGAGATTAACGAGCGATTAACCGCGTCCACGAAAGAATGTAGTAGCACCCGCGCAATCCATCATTTAAATGAGGGAGCAGCGTAAGCGCGGTGTCACTTGGCGACTCGATATGATGAAAATGTACAGACGTCATTTCCCGTTTTATTCACCTCTATAGCCAGGAAGGAGCGGAGGGATGGGATCTGGCAATAACCGTCAGCGAAACTATGGCGGTCCATTGAATCGCCGCGCGCCAATCATCGGAATTGCGATACTAGTTTGCGACCCGAGTAAGAAGTATCTCAATCCCAAGCGAAAGCGGTGAAATAGTTGCTGAAAGCACGCAGCGTGAGCTTTAGTCGGCAATGAACATCGTTATCGGGACGTCGAAACGATAAACTCCGCGCGGGGCGTTAAATTATACAACTTGGACTCATCTCAATGGCAAGGGAAAATCACCTCCTCGATTACGTCGTTCGTTGATAGACGCGTCCGTTCGCGTAATCGGAGTCGTTGATAAGATTCACGTAGAGGGAGAGAACGAGAGAGAATTAAGACCTGTTCCCGGAGTTTATAATTGGGACGAGCACGACAAATTGGGAGGCAAATAGCGAACTTAAGGCGCACTTCGTCTTATTTTCCGCCTTATCTCCTTTCCGACGCCTCCGGCAGATCTCGGCGAAGCTACACCCGGCCGAGAGAAACATGTCGCTCGTAACACGAGAACTCGCGTAAACGCGCGGTATCACTAGGGAACACATTTGCATTCCCGAGAAGTCGCTCCTAGGGTCAAAATGCATTTAAGTTCTTTTGAGTGGAAAACGTCGGGATTGGTGCGACGTACCGAAACAGATGTCTGACTGTCTTCCCTTAACTGGAGTCACGAAGGTAGAGACGAGAAACTTCCGACAGCAACAGTTCGACGAAGCGAATCAAATTCGAGAGTGCTACGAACATTGCGCGCTACCTGTTTAATCAAATTCCGAGGGAGTTCCTTAGCGAGAGAAAGGAAGAGAGAGAGGAATGTCACCAATCGTGAGGGTAGATTACAGTGGTTGTGCGCCGCAGGCGAAAGTTTCGACGCCGAAACCGCGCGAGAGAGAAAGTTTTCCCGGACGTCCGGTAATAAAAGCTCGGGTGAAGAAGAAACTTCCCCGGAAGTTCCCGGTTCCTTTCCACGTTTTCTCCGGGCACGACATGGCCGAGCGATGACAAAATTGAATCCTCGTTAAAGCGTCGTCACGTTTCGTCGATCGACATCGACACTTTCATGTCATCCCCGGCAGCCCTTCCTTAATTCCTCTCTTCTCTCCTTTTTGCCAATTTAAATTACATTTCATTACAAACTTTTGTAACTGCGATGGTAGAGCATTTATTTGTTTTACGGAGAAACTTTGCGTTAGGTGCGAAACTTTGGATTCGCACTTAAAAAGAAAAACAAATATACCGGTGGCAACTATGTAGATGAGAACTACTATAGAAATTTTATATTTGTGAAATTAATGTACAACAATAGAAGTACAATAGAGTTACAAGGATAATAATTCACTATACAGTTAGCTAAGAATAAACTATTTTATAAAGCTGTAAAACAGTTGCAACTATAAAATAATTTATTTAACCATTATATATAAATTAATAAATAAGCTTAATATGTATTACTTTCATTTTTAAGAACAAAATTATATATAATATTAATTATAATTTTCACTTCGTACATTAAAATATTAAATAAAAATTCGTACGTGTACAAAGCGAATTTATTCTACTATGCATAGATTAATGGAGCGTATTTAGTTGTGAAAATACTGTTAAAAAGATCCACGATAAGCAAATTATTATAAATATGTGTTAGAAGATATTCTTTTTATTCTGCATCTTCTCGTAAAAATATGTTACCATACAAAAGGCATTAATATCTTTTGTTTCATGCTCGTTTCTTGGCTTTTTAATATTTCACTTTGCCTTTATTAATAATATAATATTGTAGAAAAGGTTGATGATAAGCGATAATTTAAAATATAATAAATTATGAACATCTATATCTTTGTGTACAATTTTTATTGTACGTAAAAATATAGATTATCATAATTTATTCCGAATATATTTACATGATTATGTAGCGAACGAAATCTTTTACCTGAGAGGTTTGTCTCACGCGATTATAAATTAAAAACCAACAAATTAAGCATCTTCAATAATTAAACATTTCTACTCGCATCAAACTCATGGGAAATATTGAAAATCTGTTTTAATTTAAACTCTTCTCTCATAATCGTCTATCACGCACTCTTAAACTTTTTTACTGACTCGGAAATTTTTTATTTGATTTTATACTCTTTCGCGGATGCAATCACGATAGACCGATATGATCAACTATCAACCAATCGTCAAATCTTCGATTGATTTTCTTTATTCTTCTCACTTATATATAGAAGTCTGTGATTCTTCTGCTATAACTTGTAGATATTTTCCCTCGAAATATGGGTAAGATTCAGCAG
>Ga0157364_1008768_pt1 | contig 10476 bp, 8 predicted proteins | sample AttsexASBM2_FD_111476 | JGI IMG/M metagenome (GOLD analysis project Ga0157364, IMG submission 111476) | Fungus gardens microbial communities from leaf cutter ant in Ribeirão Preto, State of São Paulo, Brazil - Atta sexdens ASBM2 | ecosystem: Host-associated > Fungi > Mycelium > Unclassified ... | reverse complement strand
CAGGAGCTAAGACCGAAAAACCCAAACTTTTCACATTTCGCTTTCGAAATCGAAGAAATCGCACATCAGGTGCTGCATTTTGTATATATACTTGAACTCGAAAATATTTTGGAATTATTTCAATCTGTAATGCTTTAAAAAATAACAAGTGATTTTAAATGTATTTCTCTTTGAATTATATAATATAAACTAGTTACAATTGTTTTATAATTAAATATTAATATCAATATTGTATAATTATTATTTTATTTATTTAGTTCACAAAAATAACATTTTTGTAAAATTTACTAAAGATCTAACTGTCTATAAAAATTGTATTTCCGCTATCACATCCAGTTCTATAATTTTGATACGTATAATTTCATTATATATTTAATATTTTATTAATTAATAACAAGATATTAGTCAAAGTATTGGTAAGTCGTTCTAAAATATAAGCGCTCCTCTCTAGACTTTAATAAGTAAATATCACGCAAAATGCATTACGATATTTCTGAGAGAGCAATGTTCGAGCGTGACACGGTGGATTTTAAAAGAGACTGACAGACTGTGGATCCATATATGTACATATTAGCAGGGACGTATGTCCCGAAATACATCGCGTATTTGTTCTGATGATGCATTATTTTCAAAAGTCGTGAATGCCAATCTCCGCGACGCCATGTATCATTTATATGCTTTTAATCTTCATTATGCAAAAATTGTCGCAAAAATATGTCATCAAAAGACAAATAATAATAAAAAATGAAATGTTCGATCTTTGTATACATAGGTATACGGAAAGAATATTTTTGCTAAACTTAAAAATTTAGCTAGCTACAAATTTAAAAATAATTTTATTGGATTATCAAAATAATTATGTAAGATTCTCAAGTTTGATGAGCAATGCTTGTGTTTTAATATTTTAACAATCGATTTGAGCGGTCTACATAATTATTCTGATGTTCTAACAAAATTATTTGCAGATTTGTGTTAAAATAAATTTGCAGATCTGTGTTTAAATAAATTTTTAGATACTTCAGTAAACGTTTTTTTCCGTGTATCATAAATAAAATTCGCGTTAAAATTCAATCAATTTTGCACTGACTTATTGTCAGCACAGAACAAGTATTGCGTATCAGTGAACTTGTTCGTTATTCATCAATTTCATGGATAATTTCATAATATTTGGATACTCGCAATTTAATGGGTCCATCTCTGTCTGGCGAATGCACGAGATATCGTTGTGACAAGATGCGTAAGGCGATGCCATCGAGGAGAATTATTCCGAGCATCGTGAGCGATATCGAGGAGACGATGGAATTTCCGTCGGCCGGAATTCTTGCTTCAGCCGAGGAATTTCCGGGCTAAAGAAATCGGGAAGTCAGCATACGGCGCGGCGCGCGGCGGCGGCGGAGTGATCCATACATTCCGTCAAATCGACGGAAGTCGTTTCCGAGCTGTTAACGGGAGTTCGAAATAGTTGGACGAAGAAACCGACAAAACTGACACCCACCCGTGAGCGGTATTTGCAGGCGGAATCGCGTTGCGGCTCGGCTGACCGCGGCTTCTCCGGAAGTGCCGTATCTCCAAGGCGTGTACATACATACATATACCGCGAGGTTAATTCGACAGTTGCCGACGAGGACGTCGAGAATGTTCTCTCTCGGATTCTATCCGAAGTATTCCGAGCATAGAGCGCACCTCCCATCCGCAAACTGACCACTAACCGGCGATTTTTGAGGAATCCAAAGGTGACTGACGCGCCGCCTAAGCTCTCCAATCGCTCGATATCGATCTATCCACGGATTCAAGGGAGAACACTGTTCTGACCGCCGAATCGGAACATCGAGAGATAATTCGCTCTCACATACAGACATGCACACGCACACATTTGCATGAAAATCGATGTCCAACTATTCTGGCGCGTTTACGCGCTAATACCAAAGCAGTTAACTTGCTGCTAATATCGTTGATTATCCAAAGTAGATAAGACCTTTTAACTTCAAACTTGAAAATGAGCTTGTGACATTTTTGTTTTCTTGCCTTTCGTTACCTTCATGTTTCGCAGTTAAAATACATGAAAAGAATGGTTTTGCTAAAGTACTTACTTAAAAAGAACACTGGCACTAATTTACATGGGAAATTGGGTCTTAGTGAAATGAGTTAGTTTTCACATATAATACAGCTTTTAAAGTGGTAAATAAAAATGCAATGAGAGAAAAATGTCAAAGTATTACGAAGCAAATGTTATGATGTTTTCTTCTTCGATATTTGTTAATTATGAAAAAATTTAATTGTGATGATAAAATGTACATTTCTGTGAAATATATCTCATTGATTGAAAACAATAAAATAGATGATTTATTTGCTAAAATAAAGCTTTATTTAGCCATATTAAATAAAGATTTATTCATGAAATAAGTATATTTTTCTCAAATAAATTTTTAAGTATCTTTTTCAGTGTAGTAAGATTCAATAATGGATAGTTTTTGAACCATGATGTACAAAAAAATGTTCTCGAAAACACAAGTTTTTTTTTTACTTTTAATACACTATAGCTAAAAAATTATCCATTATTGAGTTATGTGGCAATAATATCTTTTGTTCACATCATTATAGCTTTATATTACAATATATATATGAAAACTAACTCATTTCATCGAAACCCAATATATTTTTACATAATTAGTGCGAGTAGTTTAAATAGATATGGATCTGAAAATAATTCTGTTGGACTATTAAAATAATTATATAGAAAATTCAAGCATGATTTTACAATGCTGTAAAAAGTTTTGACATTCTAGTAACCAGCTTGAACGTCCTTCATATTTATTTTAATAATTCAACAAAATTATTTTCAGATACGTATGTAGCTAAATTTTTAAATATTTCAATAAAACCGTTCTTTCCATGTATCTTTTTAAATTCTTAAACTTTATGATATTTGATTAAATCCATAAATCATTAAAAAATGTGACTTGGGACAGCATGTACTTTTATTAAATTTAATCGTGGCACCCATCCATGAGTCACTAAAGAAAATTTAAAATTTAAACTTTCTTTAGAGGCTTATGAATAGCCACGATTAAATTTAATAAAAACATGCTGTCTCAAATTACCTGTACTACCAAGTCACCTATATTTTCGGTATAGGTATCTATTTCGAATTAAACTCAGTATATATATATATATATATATATATAAATTATATACAATTATACATAATTACAATAATTACGAAATTGGATCGATGAGAATATAAAATTAAATAAGAGAAATATATTTAATCAAAGCGTATCTTAATAGCTTAAATATTTCTGTATGAATTTATATCTGATTCTGCAAATTGCGCAATGAGATTTTTTTTCGGTTTTGAAACGTAATCAGGAGCAAAACCAGAATAGTAACAAAATAAATTATATATATGTTAAATTATATATATATATTACATTTTTCTTTATATCACTAATTATTATCACTTTAACTTCACCTTTTTAAAATTAATATGTTGATGAATAATAGAGCGAGAGATTTTCATCTACCTAATTTCAAGTTATGAATTTTTTTCGTGCTTGAAAAAAGTGGATAAAAATTTACACTCGTGCAAACGGAAAAGCTATTGGGGTTATCTCTCTCATTTTCGTTTTAAAAAGGCATGTATGATGACGCAGTCTAAATTTTTTCGAAATTGCGAACAAATTTTTTGCAGCACGTGTTCACGTTACTCAAACGAAACTTTATGATGCATGCCCGGTCTTAATTAAGCTCATACATCTCCTTGGATGCTCCTCTTGAAAAATATTGCTAAAGTTTGTTCCAACATTTATTATACTTTAGTAATATGCGCTGCTCTAACCCTTTGACGCGTTAGATAGTTAAAATGATTCGGCGCGTTGTTCAGAATTCTCACGTTGTACGTATATCTTCAGATGGACACGTTAAGTCGATTGTAATGTGCATCTTCTATTTTTCAATTCCAACCGCGAAACCTGTGTTAGAATCGGCGTAAATGATAGGGGGCACGTGAAAACGGGAATGGCGGATTATAGAGCGCGAAAGAAAGCGCTATCGATTTGCGGAGAGAGCATCGAAATGCGTTCCCGTTTGTAATTCGAGTGCGAAACTACAGGAGGAAACTTCCTCCCCAAGACATGTATCTCGGTCTCCGAGATAACGTATAGTCATGTCGTTTGTCACAGAATCTCGCTACGCATGACCCCGTCCTTTTGCCCGCATCTTCCGTATGTCCCTACGTTTCCAGTTACTGCACGAAGATCAACTCCAATGCGCATCATTAAAGAATTTCCAGTTGCAGTCTTATGACAGATATATTTCTTAACGTGTAATTTAACTTCAATTGATAAACCCCAAAAGCTTTTATCATGTTCGTATACATATAGATAATAGTTTATCTCTGAAATAAAATTTACTACAATTATTGATAAATATTAACCAATGATGTTTTGTTTCTACTGATATATATATATAATATAATAATATTTTAGTATTTTAGTATATTTTAGTAGTATTATATAAAATATAGTAGATAAACGAATATTCAGATTTTTATTATTTAAATATATTATATTTATTAAAGTTATAAATTTCCAAATGTAAATTCAAAATTAAGTTTCTCATATTTCTAATATACTGAAATAAAAAAAATAGACTTTTATAATTTCAATTTAAGTAGAAAAGGATACATATTACATTACTTAAAAATAGCAATTAAAAAACTAGTCCAGTATTAACAATGATAATTTTATGTTAACGCATGAGCGAAGAAATTCCGAATCAAGACTCTAAACATGAGAAATAGTAAAAGTATGTGAATTCATGTATCATATGGAAGCCACAAAACAACATGGAAAACAACGTCGATATGCACGACTCAAAAATTCCAGCAGACATGAAGCAAATTCGTGAGCGCCGCGTATCTGCTTATAATTCGAGTGTAAAATCGCAAAATAACGCGACGAGAAATTCCAATGCCGACAGCTCAGGAATTCGGAGGTGGAAAACTAAGTTTCTCCATAGGCTGTGTATTTCACGTCGGTAGGAGGCGTGGAACCGCAAAATAATATGCGTACCACCCTTTTTTCGCAGATTCGCGTCTTTCCAAATCGACCCGCGAAGTCTCTCTCGCAATGTTCCTAACCTGCTTGAAGAAAAATATCAATGTGCTTGAAGCTTCACAAAGAGAAAAGGAAAGAAAATTCACGAAGTTAGCGGAAGTAACGGCGAAGACGAACGATCGTCGTCCGAATTTCGCGCGCCGTAAATCCGCGACGTCGGCTGATCCGCTTCGCCGGTAAGAGAAGAAGATCGTTGAAGATCGAAGGGATAAACAGAGTAGACATATATACAACAAGGAGCAAAACAGAGATCGAGAGAGAGAGAGAGAGAGAGAGAGAGAAACAGGAGAGAGGACTTCTACGAGAATTCCGTAAGTCGTGCGTTCCTGTGCTGTAAATCGAGCTGGAAACCAGGCAGCAACAACGGCAGCGGACCGCCGAGAGATATCCAACCCCTCGGTGCTTTCGCGTGTATCTCGATACGTTACCCCTTTCCGGGAGGTAGAGAAGAGAGCCCGCAGAGCTCGAGACGGGTCGAGGCCGGGAGACGATTGCTTTGCACTTCTGTGCACGCCCCCGGGGCAATCGTAAGTTGAGATACCTAGTAGGGTATCCACCCCCGACGGTCGCACCCCTTTGGCGTCCCACACCCCGGAACGCTCTTCCATCCACTCTCGCTTGCTCGCTCGCTCGCTCGCGCTCTTGGCTGTTCATACTTCTCTTAGTGGCTGGTACTCCTCTCTCAGTGGCGACGCTGAAGTCTGGAGTCCCGAATGCAACCGGCACCCGCGTGGAGAAGGGTAAAGGAGGTCGGGGGCATTGGGGCCAGGGAGGCGAGAGATCGATCGCTCGAACGTGCTTTCGGCATCGTCGAATATTACCTACCACCTATATTCCCAGCCACATAGTCGCTGTATGTACGTACGTAATACTCTCCAGGGGGTACGTATGAGTGGGTAGATGGGTGTACGTGTACGGGGTGTCCTGTACCTATCTACCGCGCGTGAATAAGCCTTCAGCTCCAGATGATAGAGAGAGGTGACTAAGAAGAATGACGGCTGGCTACAGAGTCGAGGTATCAATGGCTATCGACTTGAGAGACGAAAATCGACAAAAGACTTTTAATAAATTAACGGATTATAAACGGGTAATAAAGTTTCCCTTTTGTCGCATTCTCAGGGAGAACTTTAAGCGAAAGTTTAATTCGAGCTTTAATTGTAAAAATAACATTGTAATATATTAAAGACTCGTGATAATCGATGACTCAAAATAGACCAACATCTTATAATTCATCATATTATAAAACTGATATAACTCCGATCATCGTGCTAGCGTGTTAATTCCGAGACACCCCGTACACGCGATCGTATGCGCGCCAAGCGCGTATGTTATGTGATATAATACGCGGTGTATGTCCGTGGGGTGTGTATATAACGGATAGGTAATATATACATAACGGGCAGACCGCGACCAAGGACCCACCGCGTGCTGCACGGGGAAGGTGAGGTACGGAGGCATTGTTGAGCGACAATGGCTGTGATTCGTGGGCCATCTGTCCGCCTGTGGTTCGAAAATTGCGCGGAAAATCGAAAGCACTGTCACGAAAGAGGTGCATGGGGAGAAATACGGGGGGGGAAACTTGCATCTCTGGCGTATTATGGCTCTCGATATTATCGCGGAGCACGCGGGATATCGAGTGCTCGTGAAGTGGCTGAAGAATTTTCGTTTGGGACATCGATAGTCGCGATGCGAGGGGGTGAGAGAGAGAGAGAGAGAGAGAGAGAGAGAGAGAGAAAGGAGAAAAATACGTACGGAGAAATTGGATACCCGCGATATTTTGCGAGCCGAATGCGATAACTTGTGCTTTACATTTAATAAAACGGAACGGGGACGACGTCGCACTATTGAGCCTGTAGCTGCGGTTCTTTTCTATCGGGTTTATAATCCAAGCTTTGCGATACGCGTAATTCTCTCGGAATTTGTGTCCCAAAAGATTTAACTCTTTGGAAACTCTATGGATAGAAATGACATAATGATTTATATTACCGATATGCGTTTCTTTAAAATATTGTGGTATTATATTATGACATATGTATCATATATGTTAAATTCTCTCTTTTATTCTCCTTCGCGCAGCCTCTATTTGCTGCAACTTTGTAGATTGACAAGAGAATTACGAATAATATCGAGGTTGATAATATAATCGGCGGATATATATGGCCGATAAAAATGAAACGTACAGCAAAAAGAGAGAAGAGGATGTTCGTGTGAATTCGAACGTAATACTTCTTCGGGCTCGCAGGTAATATTTTCAGTCGAGTCTGGCAAGCTTTTGCTCGCTGGAAAGAGTTCGCAGTTGAAACACGTGTTACACGAGTAGTCCGTGCAGGGAACGGCGCATTGGTGCCCCATGCGAGTAAATTATAGATAAGGCGAGAAGGCAGACACTTCATTTTCGTGCAGATTATTCGTAAGGCTACACGCGGTAAAGCGCCAGTCAGCAATTCTCTTTTTTACGAGTAATTTCTTGCGTTTTCGGACAGACGACTTCAAAGCGTGCATGCGCATGTTATCAGTCGTCCGTCGTTTTGCACGAATAGTTAGGTGTATTATCGCAATAACTGACTTCTTCAACTAATCCGGATTTTTACCGCCAACTTTTGCTGTCGTAATTTCTTTCGTTCTAGGCTTCCTTCTCATTTCTATTGCTTCCTTTCCTCCTCGAGTCCTCTTCTCGCCTCTATTCAACAAAACTTTATTTTCCTTGCGCGCCGACTAGCGGATCTCTGGCGCCGCGTTTTTAAAGTAAATAAAACTTTTCGCCAACATACTCCTCGGTGCCACCATCGGTTCGAATGCCTGAGCACCGATGACGTTCGTCACTCTGTGAATGTGTACCCGAGTGACGAGAGAGATGTTGAAAAAACGTATTTAGATTCGAGTGGCAGCTGTACACGTCGCGACGATTAGGTCATGTCGAACAACTTTCTGTTATAGATCCACGTGGTTTGCGAAATATCAAATATAACAAGTTAGATTGCATTTTTCGTACATTGTACATTGTACATTGAAATATAATAATTTGAATGTTTTTTCAGAAGTTGTAAAACAAGTAAAAACAATCCAAAGAGAATTAATATTATATGCCAATCTTCTTTAATTGAGTTTGAAAATTTGACTAGCACAACATTTATTCGACAGTTAAATATTATAAAGAAACGTGCGAGAAACGATACAAAAATTTACGGAACGCCAGGAAACGCCAGGAAATGATTTCACATCACGATATTCCATCAAAAATTGTAGAGTATACATTATGTAATACTCTTATAAGCCCCCCGGATCTGCGATTGTTTTAATAGCCTCCGTGCGTCCCGATGGCACGCTCTATTCGTCAAATGTGATGAAAAACGAGCAACGACGCAACGCGGTGTGTCGTGGATCGAGGGAGCGATTCCATATCGAGTACTGAAGGATCATTCGGGTATTAAAGCTGATCCGTATTCGTCGACACGGTCCGCTTATTCGCCACTCTCGTAATACTCGATAGCTACACACATATATAAGCCTCATCCGTCCTCAAACTAGGAAAGCGGCGCTCTCGAGAACCTCTAAAGGGTGAGTGTCGATTTAAGCGGAACTGTAGCGCCCTACATTCTCCTCCTGTATATACTGTACATACATGCGTGCGTATTGACTCGTTACTAGCTAAGGAATTCGATATAGCCATAGGTACACTTCTCTCGATTAACCCCGGATATCTTCTAAAAAATTGGACATGTTAGTTCATCGCGAAAATTATGAACTAAGAAAAACAAATTACATGCTTTTGTAATAATGCAATAATATCCTTTACAGACATTTCTATGCTGGCCAATTTAATAAAAAAAAAAAAAACAGTTATACTTTTAATTATTAATTTTATATATCAAAAGTATTATTATTCAGTGCTTTTAGCACTCCAAATAATTAATTATTGTCATTCGATAATAAATTGATCAGTATTAGATTTCTGTAAGAGATATATTGGATTGTTACGTAAAAGCACGTAGCGTTTATTCTGTATAAATATAATGATGTAATGCCTGTAAGAAATTACATTATTGCAATATATATAATTTATAGATATTAATTAATTTTTCATAATTCTGTTTATTACGAAATATTATATATCGCAAATATTGTTTCCATAATCGTTCAGCGTATAGCCCATCGTGTTTTCAGAAACCGTGCATTTATTCTTTGTCGTCGTCGGTGTGCCAAAGTTTTTGTCCAAACTGAATGCGACTCCATCAAAAGAACCGTATATTACAAACGGTTTTTTCGAGGTGCACACATTTCGAAAATTTCTCTATTCGCGACTATTTAAATCTTTCCGTCTAGGATGCTTTGCTGCGATAGCAATCGTCCCGTGCCCGTCGTAAATCCCTTGCCAAGTAACTTTAAACATGCGCGCCGCAGTTGCGAGTGTAAATCTCGTCGCGTCAAATCACGAAATGCCACTCCGCGTACTGACCGTAAAGTGTGGATTTAATTTAAAGGGCAGGAATACATACGGTCTTGTCGCCAAGCAAACTATAAAGAAGGAATTTCAGGGATATCCATTTAAACGGATCGTCCAAATAACCATGATAATTACGCTTTAAAGAACGAGTTTCTCGAGAATCATCATCGAACATTATTAACAATTTGATTAATTAATGTGAAACTTTTTAATGCCCTAGAAACGATTTATTTATTTTGATGCATTTCTGTCTTTCTTTCTTAAAACTATTTCTTCAAGCTTATTCCAATGAAAATTTTTATTGGTGGATTTTTGGTAGTTGTAAAATTAATCGAGAACTTTAAGAGCTCCGCGTAATATTTTGCGTAATAAATTAAGGCGCGTTAATCTAAAAGTTAACTCGCGAAGATGCCGAGAGGGTTGTTTTCAAAGTCCATCAAACGCGTTATGGCGACGGTGCATAGTCGCGACGGCGTTACGACGCCTATGAAAACGGTAAACAGGGTAATTAAGGCTCGCCGAGGAAGAGAAAAAGATGATTATGGTGCGGGCAATAAGAACATAATAGCACGAACTCGATAACCGCGATGCGAAGGTGAAGCAGCGCCTTAACGTTGCATGATTAACGTCCCAAAATTGCAGTGAGCTGGTGGTGTATAACACATCGACCCCCACTGACTTTAGAACTTTGACCTTGCCTGAGACTCGCTTTTAGTATAAACTTTATCAGACTCTGTTAGTACATCACTACGCATTATAGACTTAGAGATCACTAATTTTAATATTAGCTCATCTTCATTTTTATTTATTTTACTTGTAATCTCCTTTCTTTCTATGCTTATATTTATTTTATTTTAATATTTAATACGAAGGAAAACGTTTCATATGTCGTGTATATGTAATATTAATGTGCAT
>Ga0157364_1008767_pt1 | contig 10478 bp, 5 predicted proteins | sample AttsexASBM2_FD_111476 | JGI IMG/M metagenome (GOLD analysis project Ga0157364, IMG submission 111476) | Fungus gardens microbial communities from leaf cutter ant in Ribeirão Preto, State of São Paulo, Brazil - Atta sexdens ASBM2 | ecosystem: Host-associated > Fungi > Mycelium > Unclassified ... | reverse complement strand
ATTATCAAGTGCTGTAAATAATTTATCGATTTTCTTGTATTACTTTGCTTGTTCATCGAAAGTCCTCGTACATTATTGTCTATATACAAAACGAATCCAGCAAAATAACACTTTGTCTTTCTATCCCTTATTCCTTTTCTCCCTGCCTCTATCTCTCTCTCTCTCTCTCTCTCTCTCTCTCTCTCTCTCTGTCTCTTTCTCTCTCTTTCACTCTCACGCATGCACTTGTCCTGTTACCGCTTTAATTTAAAATACTTCTCGATCGATTGGTAGTTACTACGATTTATTGCTGCCAATTGTTAAGACAGATAGTACTCGTTTGTTACTCCACGATACAACAACGGGAAATACCATTGAATGCTGTATTTATATTCTGACAATAATGAGTCGTAACAACCGATGCGAACTTTGGCCTAGATAATAAAGCTGGCCTAGATAATAAGGCCAATCTCGGCCACATCAATAAGAAACATTAAAATATTATAACAATTTTATAAACTCTAGTTAAAAATATTTACGATATGGGATACACATATATAGCTATAAAATTCATCTGGTTTATTTTATATCTTTTTTTTTTAAGGGCTCGGAATACCTCGTCTTGCGCCCAAAATATTCTAAATTCGTCGCTGCGTAACATTACGTTAATACTACGAAAGTACGAAACCTCGAGGTGTGTAAATTTTTACGAAGAAATCGAGCATCGAACGTCGCGGTCACGAAAGCATATTTTCACGCTAGGAGCGAAGGACGAACTCTTCCCAGCGAACGAAATTACCTTAAGAAGTGAGAAAATATGTGCACAGGGTTGTTTACGCTCGTCTCGTATAGCTCCTCATCCCTCGGCAGTGTTTCATATATATTTTCTCATAAAAATATGCAAACACGTAACCGCGTTCGCAATACAATTACAAAAATTATAATGACTGGCGTCATCTTGCCTAGTTGTAGAAAAAAGATAAATCACGTGTTTAAATTAAAAACATCTTCCCCTTATGAATCGAATGATATTGGCGATAACGAAATTTTCGTCTACAAATCAATTTAATTGAGCTTTATATTGTCAAAATTTGGATTAAAAGCTTAATTATATATTAAAAGTTAAATTAGCTTTATATAGTTAATGTTTATTCATATTTCATTAGCGTTAAATATATTTTAATTTATTCTAAGCTGTTGTTGTCAAACACAGTATTAAATTAATCGATGGTAAATTATAGAAAATATTATAATGAAACTTTAATGTTATCGTGTGCAAAATGCACGTGGAAATGTTGAACATGATTTAAATAAATTATTCGATAAGTTATTATCATTAACAAATATAAAATCGCGATGCCTATAGGACAAACATTCGTGTATACGACGATAGTTTCGTTTCACGCAATATCGCATGTCACGCATCAACAATTATTTATTTTTCGGACGAAGGATTCCGGAAAATAAAGAATCTTTATACTGAATGTACATCAGTAATTCAGGAAAAAGAAAATCAATGGCCAAATATGAGATGAAATAGCATTATTTCAAGTGTACTTGCTAGTTTTATTATTAAGACATTTTTAGAGCGCAAAACTTTCAAGGGCCAATGAGGATCATTCTTAGTTCTATGATCATCCTTACTGAAAATGATCCTCGCAGAATAGAATTCCGAATCAAATGCCAAAATTCGAAGTATTTGTCATTTTTCTGCATGATATATTACATATTTTATTATATATTAATTCTTTATAACATAATCTCTATCGTGCTCCAGTTTCATAAATAATTAGTATTTCCTCATGACATGTTCGTGTAATTTCCTGGCGAGTTGATTCGTTAGATTACTTTATCCAACACATTTTTTAAAGATTTTCATTAAATAACGTGTGTAAATTGTGATATCGCGTGATCGATACACACCCCGAAAATTCGCACTTTGATTTTGACAGTAAATCGCAATTAATATCGCGTTTCTCCGATTGGTATAGCTCGCATTGAGTTTTGCACAGGTTCTAGACCTTTCACATGCCTTACAGTCGCTAGATAGACAACGAGTGTTATCACTGCGTATATTGAACCGGCATGTGGCAACCGTTGTGGCACTCGGTTGTATGCCACGTCGATCGAGAGGTATAAAAAAAAACTCACTGGAAATCAGATATAAAGACTCACTTGCACGCAACAGTTGACTCTCGACTGCTTTGAGCGATCGACATGCCGGTATATGCGTGAGAACGCTCGAAAACACATTTTAAACTAGTAGATAATAGAGCTGTGTGAAAAAAAAAGAACGTGACATTTTCATTAGTTCGCGATTTTACAAAATGTAATCAGCCACACGATTTTAAGACGAGCGATTCCACGTTTGAAAGTTAACACGCAACGACGTCCGCAAAGGAAAATTCGCGAGCTTGTATACCGTACAATTTTTTGCTAACATCGCATGTATAAGCAAAACTGCATATATGTAGAAGTATCAAACGAAATTTTTTCGAGGACGAATTCGGTTCGCGTAGATTAACGAGCGGATCGCTATACGAATGATAGGTAGGATTGAGTAACGGCGCATTCTTCAAATAGAAATTGTTATGAAACGAAATTTCCGAGAGAAATAAAAAAGAGAAGAAACAAAAACCGATTATTCGTAATCCGTTTGTTCGGATAAAATAGCAATTAAAATAGTGGACAAACAAATAAATGACGAGAAAAACAGGAACTCCGTGAATTACGTGATGAAACATTCTAAAAATGGATCGTTATATAGCTTCATGGAGATCGTCTCATCTTCTTTACACGCATGTACCAACATCGACTCACATCCGTGTGAGAAGAATGGTAGCCGAACGACGACGGTTGAGCTCGTTTCAAAGTAAACGTAACTGTTGTCACTCGTTTTACATTCCTAGGAAACTTTTCTCTCATCACTTAAGACCGGTTAATTACCATGACTTTTAATTACGCGCAACGAAAGGTAGAAATTATCAGACAGAGAAATTCCGCGATCCCCCTGTAACTTACTCTCGGAATATTCAGTACAGTCGTATCAGGGCTCATGTAGTCAACGTTGTTCACTTATATGTCGCGCGCGTATATGTCATCTATATTCGTCCCCTTTTCTCTAGATATAAGAATTAATGCAAAGTCCGAGTGATTCAGTTCTGTGTGTACACGCGACATATCATCCGGAGTGGCCGCGGGCGCTATTTCCGGAACGCTGTTTTTTTTCTTCTTTTTCCGATATGACGGATACGGCTTCGAGATCATTGAGCAGAGAAAAACCGGTCGTTCCACACGTTACGCTACAGAACAATCGGTGATAAACGCAAAGCGCCGAATCGCGCGCGCGCTCTCTCAGCCGCGTGCTTTTTCGACGAACGAAAAACGCGTACGCGCAAAAACACGAATACACACGCATCCATATGTACACACGTTCACATACGCACACGAGTACACGCTTATATACGGCATACAAAATGAATGCATGTCGTCACACTTTAAATGGCGATCGAACGAAACTCGCGACTGGCGTTTTGACTTATCGTCAGATCGAGTTAATTTACCTTCCTTAGGGGTAGGAAGGTGTCACCAAAACAAATTGATCTAGAGAAATGATTCGTAACTTTGATTAAATTGTCCGTTGCCATAAAATCGTCTTCACAAAAAAGTCTTTTTTGTTGCAAATTTATTAATGAAAATATTGTTTTTTTTTTCTCAGAAAAAGGCAGCATGTTAAATTCACACATACATGATGCATAATAAACTATATAAAATAAAAAGCAGTTTGTTTGAAATTATAAAAAATTCATATAAAGTATTATTAAGCGCCACTTTTAACCAAACACTTTTGACCTTTTTCGCTTATTTGTATTGAATATTTTTCAGTCGATTTTTTCTCACTTAATATTATTTATAAAATAAAACTACTTATTAAAATAAAAATCTATAAAAGAAAAATATCCAATAAAAATCAATTTATGAAGTAAAAGATAATACATTGTTACAAGAGTTTTTCTATTGCTGCGAAGATTTTATAACGTTTTTTATAATTGTAGATTGTCTGCTTACCGATAAATGTTAAACATTCGATGATTTTCTTTAAATTAATGATTCAACGTGAGATGCAAAAATACCCCTGTAGAAGCATAATAATCCGACTTGACAGTACGATTCGAATGCGTGGATCGACAGAGCCTCACTTACATAAGATGCTAATGTCGGGCATAAGCCAACCAATCAATCGCGAAATCCAGCTTTAGTGATTGAGCAATAGTATACATTCGCTTGCGATTGGTTTAGGGACTTATGGAATTGATTCTAGTGGCTTGCATGTGCAAAAAGACAACGATCAAGGCCTGCATATACTCTGGATTCATTGTTACACGTGCTAGCAAACGACACTCCATTAATATTGAAAAAGCCTTAAGTTTTAATATCAGGCATCATTAATATTATTGACCAATACCATTGTGTAATATTTATTGTATAATTTTAATATGAGATACATATCTTCAACGCTGATAAATATCAAAATAAACAGTAAAATTGTTACGCCATGCTTTACGATATATCGATAATTACTACTAAATTGAATATTAAATAAAATATAAGAAATTCAATCAAGCCGTATTCCGAATAAAATGAGAATCGAAAAATAAATTTGTATCGAATAAAAGCGTAGCGAATTTCATACGGAATATTCGAAAAAAATTGATATATACTACCCGCCGAGAGACCGCGATTGCGATCGAATCGGAGAACGTGCGGTCGTAAGTATGGATCCAGAGCAGCATCCGGCCGCCATATCCCTTGCTCGATCGTTTTCGCGAGGCTTCGTCTCGGACACGAGAGCCACTCGGACCAGCCACTCGAAGCAACAATATAGGCTCGCCGGTCCGTAATCGTGAGAGTTTGTCGACCGAAGCTTCGAGGGAATAACCCGATGTTGATTCAACGAGACTACCTCGTGTATTCTCCTAATTGAGATCGCGCCATTTTGCCAGCGCGAGTTTCCCGTCCCGCCGAATAAATAATTCCGTGAATCCGTTCGCATTTCTGTTATTTTTTTTTCTTTTTCTCTTTCCCTCTTCCACCAAATTGACTAGAAAAAATCCGCGAGAGATACTTGGTAGCTTAAGCGTCGTTTCTCGCTTCCTATGCAATTCTACGCGCCAGCCTCATCGCCGGAAACGTGTACTGCCAGTCTCCGTGCTCGCCGTTTATCGTCTTAAGGGGAGCTACCTAATGCATTTTTTATCCGGGAGATTTCAGCCTCCCAACTGACTCAAACCGCTTTGGCTTAGCCATTATACAAATGTATTACCCGTCGATATTGTGCTGCACAACCGCCCAGACAATGACGTGGTTGGCGTAGCGTATCGTCATCACTTCCCTCGTCCCTGGCTTGGTGCACGTTGTGTCAGTCGTGTGTATGCATTTCCTGTATGCACTCCGTATGCGCGAGACATCGCCTTGCGATCGACTTTCATTGCCGTATTACACAGAATGTTTCCAGAGGAAAAGCCAATATTTTGAAAGACAATAATGTCAATCGTTGCGAGTGTAAGAGAATCTTAATGAATATATACTAAATTTACATTCTCGAGTTTGTAGTGAGATTCTTACGAGAGAGCATTGTGAACTTGAAAATACGTATGATTTCTGCGTATTCGATCGTAAAATTTTATTATCAATCGCGATATTTACGTATTCTTAAATACAAACTTCCGTGAGTAGCTTCAAAGACGTTATTCAGGACATATATACTCATATCACTCGTAACGATAAATGTCGTCATCTTTCATACGTCGACCACTTTTTTTCGGAACATTCTGTTAAACAGGTTAATATTGTCGATATCGAACACTGGAGGCAATCCTCGTGACACAAGTACAAACGGAACCGAACGTCTATCAATTGATTGCACCACACGCACCGCGCACAAGGACATCTCTAACTGTGTCACTAATTGCCGTCGACCGCCTCAAAGAGATCGCACCACTACAAACGCTCGTTTGCAAGAGTTCGCGTTTATGATTGGGATCATCGATGATGATTCTTAAATTCGAAAGAGCCCAATCGTCATTTTTGCTATTCGCTTAAATTCATGATTCGTGTTAATTTACTTAACACAGTCGATCATGTAAGTCATTCGAGCGAAACTTCATGCACGACGCAAACGATTCTCAGTGGCCACGATGTCAATCTTTTGCAGTAACGATCCACGCGTTCATCGACCTCTCGAAAGCTCCTTGCATACGCCTAGCGATTCGATGCGCGTACTTTAGTTATGGCAGTCTTTAGAAATGAGCTGTACGTTGTTCACGTCTTGTCTATGATTCAATTGTACCGTACCTTCCCGATTGCAAGGTGCTATCGCTTTTGCTGACTTGGATGGTACCAAGTTGAATGTGAAATTGTATAATGTCGTATCTTCCATCACTGTAACCATACGTAAACGCGATTGCGAGCGTAACGCTTTCGTCCAGCTGTAAAGAGTAGTCTGTGCACAACAATAATGACACGTTAGCTTTGATCATTGTCACACTGACGCGATCACACTTAAACGCATGACTCGTCCGGCACATTTTATTCCTGTTCACTACCGCCCGCCCGGCACTCGTGAGGACAACTCTTTTTTTTTTTCTTTTTCTCCTTCATTCTTCCCTTAGCAGTCGGTGTCGTCCTCCTGGTGCCGTCTACGTAGCTCCAGATAACGGTGCCGGGCATCGCAGTAATGAAGTAGCGGTACCTAGACGTCGGTACCGGTGCCCTCCTGATAACCCTCATCGGGCGAGCTGCGCGTGGATCCCAGGACGCGTTTCAGCGCCGAGACCGGCGGCAGCACCGGGACGCCCTTTTGCCAGACTCTCATCTGCTTCGCGCCGGGTGGAAATTGCTCGACGACAGGCGCGACCACCGCGAGCTGCTCCTTCGACGGGTACACGTTCGCCGAGACGGCGGACGTCCTGCCGCAGCTGTCCCTCGCCTCCCACAGGCAGCTGGTGTAGAGCATCTTACCGGCGTCGTCTAGCGCTTCGACGCGGCCGTAATCGGCGACGCCGTAAGGCGTGATGTCCTCGGTGGAGCCGCGCCGAGTATCCCTGATGAGATCCGGATTATCGATCGGCATCAAGGATGTCGTCGACGAGAAACACCCGGCACCCGGCATCGCTGCCACCGCGGGCTGATTCTGATCGTCGAAACGACTAATTGTGCTGTACTCGCTCTCCTGCATTACAGCCGCGTGCGGTCTCTGCACATAGCTCAGATGCAGCGACGCGGGTGGCTTGGACTCCAGGGCGAATGACGTCGTCTCGATCTCCTCGTGTTTTCTGCGAGTGGTCGAGGTCGCGGACGATGGATTGTTGTCACCGCCACCGCCGCCGCCACCCCCGCCGTTGCCACCATTGCCGTCACTGGACGCCGCTTCCATCGGCGCCGACGACTTCATGTCCTTCAATGGCATTCTCCGCAAACGAATGAATAACACGAGAATGATGAGTAGGATGAAGAGTATGAGCACCACCAACGCAGCGGATATCCCCGCGATCTGGCCCGAGCCTAAAGTCGACATGCCCGCCGTCCTTAGAGACACGTGCAGGGTGAAATTTGCCTCGACGGAGCCAGCGGGATTCTCGGCGACGCAGTAGAACTCGCTGGAGTCCGCCTCCTGTGCGTTGGTGAGAATGAGAGTGCTTCGCTTTCTAAATTGGCCCTCCTCGAAGATGAGGATCTTTTGATAGCTGCTGAAAGCCGAGTGATTGGTCAACAACCGGCCGTTCCAGTACCACTTGACGTCTGCTGGTGGTATCGCGCTCACGCGACACACGATACTAGCGTTCTCGCCAATGGTGGCCTCGGCATAACGACTGGCTATCAGCAAAATCGGCCGGCAGGCAAAGTCGTCGATACCGAGATCGGTGAAGGCACGGTCGAGCAACTGCTGGGGTCCGTGACATACGGGCGCCACGATGGTCGGTAGATTATGCTTTACCAGCCACATCTTCATCTCACGTAGATGACAATCGCAGATCCACGGATTTTCGTGCAGCTCGATGCTAGTCAGCTTATTAAGCGGCTCGAAGGTGCCTGGGTGCAGGGTAGACAGTTCATTGTTGCTCAGCTTGAGACTCTCGAGCATTTCCAATCCGCGGAAACCTTTGGCCTCGATCTCGACGAGCTGCGTGTGCGACAAATCGAGCTTCACTAGATTCGGCGTGCTCTTAAACGCGTGCGAGCGAATCCGCTTAAGCGGGTTATACGCGAGCACCAAATCGCGCAGGAATGGCGTGTCGGTGAAACTCAAACTCGGCACCGCGGTCAGCATATTATTGCTGAGATCGAGCTCCACGAGATTCGTCAAGCCGGCCAATGCCTCGCTATCTATCCGATCGATACGACACTCACGCAAGTAGAGACGCTGCAGATTCGTTAGCCGCACGTGTATAAATATGTTGTTTGGCAGGTGACAGATGTTGTTGCCGCTCATGTCCAGCACCTGGGTCTCCGGATCGATCCACTCCGGTATGCTGGTCAGGTCGCGATTCACGCACTCCACCGTGCGCTTCCCGCTTTTCCACTTGCACGAGCACTTGTCGGCACAATTGTCGCTGGCTGCCACACCGAGTACCGTCACCGCGTACAATAGAAACACCGAAACCCCCATGATGGATCGTTATTGTCGTCGTCGTAGCAAACTTTGGTCGTCCCACGACTCGATTCGCGACTCTTCTTTTTCTCTTTCTCTCTATATCTTGCTTTCCCGACGACACTCGGGATTCGCGCACGTCGTTTCAACGACGGCCGAGAAGCGTCTTTCGCATAGGAAAGCCTCTGGGGAGCGATCTTACGCCCATCCTCCTTCTTTTCGTGTACTGGTACTTGTATTCCTTCTTTCCTTACAATTCCTCTTTTACTGACTATGTTGATCCTTTCGTACACCTCGAAATTTATACGCCCGCTCCAGAATCCTCACTGCGCACCGTAGTGAACTATAAGGGGAAACAAAATTGAACGGACTCGTTTCCATTCGCAAATCCTTCCTCACTTATCCTTACGGTGTTATTACGTACTCATTACGTTCCTTCGCCTTCGCCTTCGCTCTGCGCGAGCAGCGCGCGCTCCGTTCGACGAGCCCAAACCACCGAGGACGTCCCTTCGGATTTTCGATCAGCCACTTCGTCGAGTATCCATTGGCGGCGTCACACGTGCGCACACGCGACCAGCACATACGACGTCACTACTAGACAGACGAGCAAGGCGGACAACCTCTCGTCATCATCATTCTCGTCATCGTCGTCGTCGTCGTTCTTACGTAAATCTATGTCCACCAACGTGTACCACTCGCGTCGTCGCCGACGAGAAGCACCTCGACGCCTCCACCACGCCGTATCGACTGTAACCGCACCACTACCACCAGCGACGACACCACCACCGCTACCACCAGACCACCACCGCTACCACTCACATCACCGTCCGCCGCCGCCGCTACTACTACGGAAGCACCCCTGATACCCGAATTCTCACGAGGTGCACCGTCGTGCTAGCCGAGCATAACGTTGTTCTCCTCCTCGTTGTGTGGGGGCCAATGTACAAGGGTTCGCGAATGTCTCCCCTATTGTGTACCCTTTGTCTCTATCTCTGTACGTCTTTCTTTCTCTTTTACTTTCTTTCTTCTACCCGCTATATCTGTCTGTCTCTCTCTCTCTCTCTCTCTCTTCCTCTCTTTTTTTCTTTACGTTTCTATCTATCACATTTACGCGCGCGCGCGTTCCCTTACTCGAGGGAAAAAACGGCGACGGCGACACCAGCGACGTTCGGCGTCGTCGTTGTTGAAATGCGAGACTGCGAAACCCCCGGCTGCGAAACAGAGAGACACCCTCTCGCACGGCTTTCCTCTCCTCGTATCTTCATCTCACGTCGCCCTTTCTCCGTTTCTCTCCTTTCATATGTCCATACGTCCGTACTCTGCTAACATCCCCTCGCACCCTTTGGCATCCCCTCACTCCGTTGTACACGCTGGGTCGCTCGGGAGGGAAAACGCCGACGCGAAGTAGGGCGCACCCTTCTTCCACGCTCACTACAGGGTGGTCGGAAAGAACTTGAGAGATAGTAGCAAGATATTGAAATGAATTTTCTGTTTGAAAAGATCAAGTTCAAACTGTTTAACTTTGAAAGTTTTAGAGGAATTTTAGAAATTTTAGCAGATCAGAGTAGTAGAATTTTTTTTGACGACTCAATATTACGACGTTTAGTAAACGCGAAGAAAAATAATAAAGTCTCTAGTGAAATTTTCACCAAGATTAAATAATGTAAAAAATTAGAGAAAGCATCATAGTTTGAATTTTTTTACAACACCCCGTATATACACACACACACACACACACACACACACACACACACACACATGACCATCGTGATTCGAGTCTGCACCATCCCTCGTACTCTGCAATCGTGCGCGTACGTTCTCCCGACATCCTCTCTCTCTCTCTCTCTCT
>Ga0157364_1008766_pt1 | contig 10480 bp, 11 predicted proteins | sample AttsexASBM2_FD_111476 | JGI IMG/M metagenome (GOLD analysis project Ga0157364, IMG submission 111476) | Fungus gardens microbial communities from leaf cutter ant in Ribeirão Preto, State of São Paulo, Brazil - Atta sexdens ASBM2 | ecosystem: Host-associated > Fungi > Mycelium > Unclassified ... | reverse complement strand
TATACTCAACAAAGAGAAAACAAAATAGCACGATCTCGGCCTGTACTAAGTATATTATATATATATGTATATATATATATATATATATATATATATATATAAAATATAAACATTTTGTTCCGTTATATCCATTACATCGTTCGTATTTTCTTAATTATGCTCTTCCTAATAATATGTTTTCAGGCTCTTCTTGGAAAAACAAATGGACAGTTAGATTACAGCATTATAGAAGACCTAGCGATGTCCGACCTCGTGAGGAAAGAAGACCAACAGTTGCTGAACTGGCGCAACAGAAATATGTATTACAGAGATTAAATGGATGGAAAATCTATCATCTCACTACACAAATGGAAGATATCGCATCCCTTGAAAAACAGGTATATTGACTCGTCACATTGTTTAGACTTTTCCTTCAATTTGTTTATATTTAGACAGCGAATCATGTTTGTATGATACATTCGTAGGTTCATGAAAAATTAAAAACGACACTCACGTTACTGGAATCACAGCAAACCGTTAAAAGTAAACATAATGATGGTCTCGAACGCGTAAACGAACTGATTAAAGGGAATATGCAGCGCAGTAATTTAATCAGTGAGGGCATGAACGAAGCACGTACACAACTAGTTGCTATATTTCAACATAAAGGCCCTATTACTGATCTTTTGCAACGCTGTGGTAACAAACGAGCACAGAAAAAGAGGGACAAATGAGCAATTGTGCTGAATAAATACGTAGAATCTTTATAAACGAACTTTATTGAAGGAAAGTTCAAAAGGGAACTATTTTTATCTGTGTCACAGATTCTATATATAGGAATAAATAAATGGTTTTATAAGTCTAAAAAAGACATGACTATGTCACTATATATAATAATATGTTTATAATTTTATTATATAAATCTATAACGTTTTTATTTTAATATAATACTTCTTACTCCTCTAGCCAAATGTCTTTCTATTTATTTACTTTCTGCCTCTAATTAATGCACATATCTCTGTTTACATATAACATGACTTCTTAGAAAAAAAATTAAAATATTCATTAAAACAAAATACAATTCAAAACATTGAATCATGTTCAGGACAATATTTATTTTGCAACTGTTGGAAGTTTTCTTCGCTGAGATAGAACTATTCCTCTAAATTCAAATGTATAATGCAAAGAAAAAAACATTTTGCGGAAATATTTTGCTTTTAAAACATTCTATTGAATCCATGATGGAAGTATATTCCACCATGATTGAATCTAATCTGTGATCATTCTCTTCGTTTCTAAGGTTACCATGGAGATAACAGACCTTTTAAAACAAGCTTGGTAATAGAAATCCTTATAATTATTAAGTACATATATAACGATTCTATGAAAATGTATATTTCGTAAAGTTCAGCAAATCTTGAAACAACATGTGGTGGGGATATAGTCAACCGCTAGATTTACAAGCTGAAATAACACAAATAGAAGACTGTATTTTGAACAATCTTGAAGTATTGATTGTAGGTTCTGGTGATGCACGACATATCGTGAAAACGCTAGCTTCATCTTACACACATCCTGCTCGAACTATAACGTATCATATTATCGAACCGACTTTGGAACAAGTTGCTAGATCGATACTTTTATTAAGCCTTTGCTTAGAAAAAGATTTAGGTATGTATTCGTGAATACTAATATCAAGTCTATATCAGAGAAATCAATGGAACTAATGTACATAATTAATATATCAAAGGACTTCAAGAGGCGACGCGATATTATTTGGAGATTTTAGGGAATACTCTTTTGAGACCGGCTACGGCTAAATATTTAGCAAAATGTGCCAAACAACTGATCGATATTCCAACCCGCACTGTTGAGTGTCCATGGTTATCGTTAGAAAAATTTAAGCACAAGGATAGGGATAATTTGGAATCTATTTTTAAGTAAGTTGATGTTAAGTTTAAAAAGATACAGTAATAAAATAAAATAGTTTCTAATATTGATGGATTTTGGTATCTGAGACGCTCGAGCAAAACTTAATTTGAAAGATTCTACAATGCAAAACATCTAGAGACAGACTTGAAAAATTCGCCGGTTTTAAGTAAAAGTACTTAATGCTTCCGCAGACATTTATGTATATTTCTATATTAATTGTTGTAATAATTTCTTATAAGATTTTGGGCACGTGCAACATGCGAAGGAGTTCCCATTGTGAATTATTGGGATCGTAGAATCAGGAAGTTACTAAAAATGAGATATGACTATAGAGAAGGTGTTTTTGATTGGGATTATCATATGATTTTAAAGCCCAGATGTATTACTAATCTTACTATACAAGAATATAGGTATGAATATGTTTATATATTGTAAGCAGTTAAAACTGCACATAAGATTGTGAGCAAGATGATATGCTTCTTTAGTTGAAATGATTATCTGAATATATCAATGAAAAAAAACAAAATATGTTATTATAATTATTAGATTTTGGAGAAATAATGGAATAGCTTTTACATGGCTTGAAGGTGAACCAGTTAGAAGTAATCCAACTCTGTTAAATAATATAATTCAACTTGGACCTGGTTTTATACATTATGCATATTTAGGAGACATAGTGAATGGTCCGTTTTTTACATGGGCTGCTGTTGGAAAAAACGATGACAAGTAATAAAATATATTCAAAAGAAAAATTTACATGCTTGCTTCCCAAAAATAAATAAAAATTCTTAAATCTTAAAGACGTAGGGCAACTGACATTGCTGAACGTGAGATAATGCGTGCAATTTATGAAATAAGAACGAAAGAGCCACTATGTGAAGATCACGTTGGTGCTCATAGGGATGTCTCAATTTTAAATGGCATTATAGTGAGCGAAATGCCGGATATTGAAATGGAAAACGAATCATGGATAAGTACTAAAGATAAATCTAAACAAGATAAAAAAATTTCTTGGATGGAAGTACCAAATCACAAGGTATGTTTTTAACCAGGTATTTAATAGCCAATGTGAATGAATTTGACAACACTTATTTTTAGATAATATTTCATCCTATAACGTCGCTGGAGTCTCTCAAGTCTAAATGCGAATATATAAATAGATTCCATCTGATTTGGGTGGCGCATAATATGACAAAACAATTACCAAATTTGATACCATTGATATCTGCTGATGCACCGATGATTGTGGAATTGCGCAAATATATGGCAGATCTTCGCAAGGAGGATTTGCACGACTTTACTAAAGAATTGAAAGAGATCGCGCGGACGAATGGACTCCGTTCACTCTACGACTTCGATTCCAATGCACATACTTTTGCTCGTTTTTGCAAGAATTAAGTCCTTGAATTGTTAAATATATCTTAATAGATTAATATTAATTGTAAATATATGTTTGACACATATTATTATAAGCTAAAATAAAAATTTAATTGACAAAATACAAATATTATACAGAATATAAAATGTCAGTATACAATTATGTCGAAAAATATTAATGATTTCCAATCTATATTAAAGACAATCTCTTTAAATAATAATTCTTTTTTAAAAATGAGTGTTATTTTATAGTTTGTTTTTGCCAAATAATACAGTAAAAAAGAGCCAATAGAAATAATTAACGGATGTAAAATGTAGATAAAAAATAAAAGTAAATTTTATTACAAAATATAAAAGGTTTTTTGACTCACAATTTTTTCCAGTAAAATAACAAATATAAGTTTCTTCAAATTAATATAATTAATTTAATTCTCATTAATTTAACATAACCATTCGTAGTTTTTAACTATTGATTATTATGGATATTTTAAAAATTATTTTAAATGTATTTATTATTTTGTTGAAAAAGATTGTCAGTTAAAATCCTTTGATATTTTATAACAAAATTTATTTTTACTTTTTAGAAGCTCTCTATTACAGGAGGTGTGCGAATGATTTAAAATCGAATCTTATGATAAATTCGATCACTCACATTACATCAATACATATTAAAAACTGCTTTATATAAAATATTTCAATGCAGTGATACAATATAATTAACTTAGACAAATGATACATGTACATTTTGTTAAGTGACATGACAATATCATTATCAGTAGATAGTTTAAAATATTTATATATTTTTACATTTAACTTTGCTAATTTCATAAAGCAGCTTTTAATATGCACGAATCTAGTATAGTGCAAGTACAGTGCAAGTGATCAAATTCGCCAATGGATTCAATTCAATTCGTTTCCGCGATTCAAAATAATAAATAAAAATAATAAATAAAATTTAAAATTTCGAGTGGTTGATGGTTCGATTTCAAATCAATCGCTTATTTTATTTGCTTCATTTATTTATTTCACACGACTTTCGTAAGTTGAAAATGATTTATTTTCTCGTTTACTTAAAAATATATATAACGTTATTGAAAATATTTTAAAATTAGCTTTAATGTAAATTCAGGAAAATTTGATTCAAATTCAATTTGTTTTTGAATAAAAAAGATTCGATTAATTTTTGAATATATCAAAGATTTGATTCAATCTCATATAAATGCTTAATTCGCACACCTCTAGTGTATTATTTGATTGTATAAAATAGCTGCAATATTGTACTTTATATTCTTGCATTGGCTAGTTCCTTAGCTATTTCGGATACTACACTCTTATCTTTTTCTTCTGCCTCTTCTTCAGATTCTGTATCACTTGGTGGAAAGTCAGAAAGTGCTAAAGAACAAATGTATATATACATACATGCACCACACACCACACATAACACACACACACACACACACACACGCGCACACACACACACACACACACACACATACATATAGGATAAGCACAGAATAATTAGATATTCTTACCAAGTCTATCAATTTTTTCCTGCTGGATATCCTTTAAAAACTTTTCTTGTACAGCTATTACTTCTTCAGTATTTGTGCAACGAGCGTATTTTTCCAACAATTCACTGTTTAGTTCTAGGAACAAGTGTCCCCAACTAAATTTGTCAAGAATCAGGTCAGCTTCGTTTGGAAATCCTGTTATGATTAAAGTAGCTGCAATAGCCTCTGCACAACTCAATTCGCAGGGTTTTGTCGAATTGGCAGAAACCAAGAAAGGCAATATGCGAGGATGAGATGTCCTTACTTTGTCAAAGGGAGTGTCGTCGATACGCGACCAACTACAATCAACAACTGCGCAACCATACTTCTCTACAATCTTGCGATCCAACGGAGTCACGCACTGCGACAAACAATTTATCTAAGAATCTAGACGATGAGATTATTATTATCTATTATTTCTTTATTTTACCTTATTACCCACTGGAGTAAGGCAAAGGCCTGAAAATCGTGTACTCAGTCGCAGCAACTTTATTAAACCATGTCTCACTAGCTTTTTGCCAGTACCATGTTTGGACTGTTTAGAGCACTCTAAATCCCACATAGCTACAGGAAATGGCAACGGCCACTCGTTTACCGTCTCTGCAAAGAGTACATTGTACTCCCAATGTACAATATGTACATTGCAAAACACGAAACTCATCCTAATCTAACCTGTCTCATCGTTTTCCTTATCCGAGCTCTCAGACCAGTCAGACATTCTGTCCCTCTTTTGGTGATATCTCAGCTCCTTGCAGAGAACATTACGGGGCCTCCATTGCAGCAGTTTATTCTTGTCTTTCTTTCTTCGTCCCGACATTTTCTCTACACAGGTACTCTATATTATTCCGGTACTCTATACCCTTCCTACAATGTACGTTTTTTTCAAATATGTTTATCACTGTTTACGTCTTTATCACTGTTACACAGCTTAACTTAACCTAACATCTGCTGTCATATCATACACGTATATAATAGGAATGTCAAACATATGCAAACACTACTTAACTGTTGACTGTTTAATTTGTTTGTATAATTGATTCCGCGCGTAGTTGTTACACGAATTGTTATGAATTGTTATGAATTGTATTTAGAGCTCTACAATTACATATTAATCATTGCAATTATACATACGTATCTATTGGTAAATGTTTCTTTAACTATCTTACCTTAAATTTTGATAAAAATATACCTTTTCATTCGATACCATTTTATACAGAAATAAAGATGTGTTTTTATTGATTTGACGTGAAACATGTCATCACAAAATTGTTGAGCATCGCAAAATTGTTTCGAAGAGAATCGGACAGAATAATGTCTACTTATACAATGGAAGATGTAATACAAACGACAGAGTATGATCCGGCTAGAGATGATGATTCTCTACACGTCGCTTCGAAATGTTGGAAACGCCTTGTGGACACTGCTATCAAAGTACGTAAGCGATATTTATGTTGCAATTACTTACCGTGCCGCATTTACTATTCATATTTTTAGACTGGCTACAGAGAAGGGATACAAGATGGAGCAGACTCTGTGTTGCAAGAGGGATTCGACATTGGTTACAAAGACGGTTTCGAGACCGCTTTCACTTTGGGAAAATACAAGGGTCTGGCTGCAGCTTCGACGCTCACATTAGAACATCCCACAGATGTGGCAGCTGTTCTCAAAAGAGCCAGACGCGGTGCGTGCTGGATATGCGAGATGGAATCGCGAAATGAAAGTTTCAATTCGCATGAAAAAGCTCCATTCTCCAAAGTTCTGAGCGAGCAAAGAGAACACTCTGCAGAAATAATAAACAGGCTACATGAATATCTCGAACCAATCTTGAAGAAATCGGGCATTGAAATCAATTCAACTCTTTAGATATATTTAAGTAGCAATTTACAGATTTACCGAACAAATAATTGGTTAGATTATATATATTAAAAATAATGTTTTTCATATATATTGCTACAAAAAATTAATCTTCTATAGAAATTTTTATTGAGACACTCGGACAATTTCGCGACTCAATACAGAGATAAATGATAATGAACTTTTTTTTTTATAAATATAATCCCTCGGGAGAACCTTCCTTCTTCCGATATAACACACTTTCCTTGGATTTTTTAAAATCGTCGCTGGTAACCTTCATACGTCGTTCACGTAGAGCCATTAAACCAGCCTCGGTACATATTGCCTGAAATAAAAATTTTTAATCCATTTTAATGAAGCAATAAAAAAAGAGGATTTACAATTTTACTTCATCTTCGTTTGACATTTATTCTTAGAGTTATAAATATTATTTTCTCTTATTTTAATAAAAAAGAACTGCAAGAAAGTACAAAATATAAGCAGAGTTGAATTTTTACAGAAGATTATCTTACCTTGATGTCTGCACCAGAAAGATCATCTTTTGCCATAATTAATTCTGCAAGATTCACGTCAGGCGCCAAAGTCATTCTGCTTGTGTGAATATTGAAGATTCTTCTTTTAGTCTTCTCATCTGGCAGCGGAAATTCTATTTTCCTATCGATTCGACCCGGTCTAATTAAAGCAGGATCTAAGGTTTCTATTCTGTTAGTAGCCATAACCACTTTCACGTCGCCTCTACTATCAAAACCTAGTAATAATTTTTTTAAATTTAACATCTGATATGTTTATTATAATAACTAATATATTTATTAATATCTAACATAAAGTTTATTAGTATAAAAAGATTTTTGTCTGAATTTTGAATTTTGATTGGAGGAAATTAGCATACCATCCAATTGATTAAGCAATTCCAACATAGTTCTCTGAATCTCCCTTTCGCCTCCACTATTGCTGTCGTATCTTTTCGTTCCTACCGCATCTATTTCATCTATAAAGACAATAGAAGGAGCATGCTCCTCGGCAACTCTGAAAAGCTCTCTTACAAGTTTTGGACCATCCCCTAAATATTTCTGTATAAGTTCAGAACCGACAACCCTCAAAAATGTAGCTGATGTTTGATTAGCCACAGCCTTAGCGAGCAGTGTCTTCCCTGTGCCAGGTGGTCCATAAAGTATCACACCTTTTGGAGGTTTAATACCCATTTCTTCATAATATTCTGGATGAGTTAATGGTAATTCTACGGATTCTTTAATCTCTTGAATTTGAGTATCAAGACCTGAAAGTATTCACGAATCATATTCTTTAATTTTTACATAACAATTCCTTGATAATTTTACACAATGTATGCACTTATCCAAAAACATTTCTTCAATTTATAAGTAAAATTCTACTTCGTTAAATTACTTCAATTTACATATTTTAAAGTCAAATTTTATGCGTAAGTCTTGAATTAAGTTTCAATAAAAATTTAACTTGATTTGATTTTTTTGAAATTTTATAATATATTTCCAGTTTCCTTGTTTATAAATCTTAGATTTATAAAGATTATAAATCTTAACGTAATTTTATAACAAGATATAATTAATTATAAATTTATTAGAATTTATATAGATAAATATAAAATATTATAAAATATTTGAATATAAAGCAGATGTATGTATATATACATACATATATATATATATATATTGTGTGTGTGTGTGTGTGTGTGTGTGTGTGTGTGTGTACTTGTAACATACCTCCGATATCAGTGTAGGTCTCCTGAGGAGCTTTTTCAAGTTTCATCACTGTAACCATAGGATCTGTATCATCTCCTAAAACACCAACAACAGCATGAACTTTATGATTTAACAGCACAGAGCAACCAGGTTCCAATTGATCCTTATCCACAAATGACAAAATGGATACGTAATGCTCAGAGCCAACCGAGGTAGACACTATCGCATGATTGTCATCGATTATTTCTTCCAATGTTCCAACGGACATTGGTGTACCACGAAGATCGTCCACTTTTGATCTCTCTTCCTCATTTTTCTCCTCCTGCGGTTTCAGGCGCTCCTGATTCCTAATAAACTCCTCCTCCATCAATAGATAATCCTTTATGCGCTCCATTTTTAATAATTTCAATCTACAACGCGTGTGAGGAGTCACTTGTGGCAATTTCAGAGCTGCATCTGGCCCCTTAGTACGCCTCTTTTTTTTACCCACTCTCGTGGGAATCGGCGGCTCGTACTTCTTCTTCTTGTCCTTGTCATCCTTTTTGTCTCCTCCACTGCCACCAGTCCCAGATTGATTCTGACCCTATGTGACAATTTATTATTATCAAAGAATTTCACTGATAAATTAAAAGCTGCATTAAAAGAAATATCATAATCGTTTGAGAAAAATCAAATTTTCATTCTTTTTGATAAAATGAATTTAAAAAATGAATTTAAAATAGAACAAACATTTGAAGGATGGTTAACCTAAATCTAAACGATCGATAAGTAGAGTAGATCCTAGACAATTAGCAACAATACGCAAATGTTTTTTATTCTCCTGAATAGCCACTTCTGTTTTATATTAAATAATAATCAATTGACAGTTTTGACAAACTCACCATCCTCCCTTACGACGCTCAATCTGACTTGTCTGTGCTTGCTGCTCTTCGAAACGGCGGAGTCATTCGCTAGCGATTCGATTGTACACAGTCGATAAGAAAAGATCGCATCTGTTTTCCCGCTGTGTTAAGTTACGGATAAAGAAAACATCTTTCAAATTTATTTTAATATAATAAGTTTCTCCGAATTGTATAGAAAGATCTTATCTATTAGCTGAATAGAATTAATGATATGAAATGTACTCAATTTAAACGAGAAAATGACTGGATCACTTTGAGAAATTCGAGAAATATTCACATTATACTCTTTCTCATTTTCGAATCATAATCGAAGTTGTCTGATGCGAGTGAATAATTTTATATTAAAGAAGTGTTTATAAAATTTTTGGAGCAATTTATATTTTTTCTGGTACTTTGCACGTGCGCGCGCGCGCGCACGTACGCACGCACACACATACGCACACACACACGCACACACACACACACACACACACACACACAAAATTATATTTATTAGCTGAACAGAATTAAAGATAAAAGTAAAACCTACCCAATTTACAGACACGAGAAACAATTGTGTCACTCCGGAAAGTCTGCGACAATTATTCGTACAATAACTCTTCTTCCTCTCATTTTTAAAGTCATAATAATTAAAAGACGATTAGAGTGAGTGATAAAAAATTTAAGAAAATAAAATACAAAAAAATTCTTAAAAACTTATTCGGTCATTCATATAATTGTAAGTAATTATTATTAAATATTAACGATTATGATCTAACAGCCAACAGTACTGATAGAAAATGAAACGAAATTCGATGTTAATTAGTGCTTTATATGCATTTCCTCGTTAATATACAGTATCGAATGATATACAATATATTTTACAATGAGACTAAAAGAGCATATCTTCACGCATGTTTGTATCTTCAAGCTGTGTTTGATCTGACAATGCAAACATAATGATGGAACTTTGTTTGCGAGATAACACTCGTCGACTTCGCCGTTATAAATAACAGCGCAAATGGATTCGTATCAAATACTCGAATGGCAACTCAAAACGTTCGTCGCAAGACTTGGCAGTGTACTTTACTTTTACAAATTAACGCGTGATTTTACGGCTCTTCCATTCTATCCCTCTTACATACATACTCTATCATAAAAACATATCTTATTCACATTAATTACTTTT
>Ga0157364_1008765_pt1 | contig 10482 bp, 1 predicted proteins | sample AttsexASBM2_FD_111476 | JGI IMG/M metagenome (GOLD analysis project Ga0157364, IMG submission 111476) | Fungus gardens microbial communities from leaf cutter ant in Ribeirão Preto, State of São Paulo, Brazil - Atta sexdens ASBM2 | ecosystem: Host-associated > Fungi > Mycelium > Unclassified ... | reverse complement strand
TTCTGGGTAGCGTGTAATATAATAATGAGATACTCATATCAATATGAAATTCATGAAAATGCATATTACGAAAATATAAAAATTTAAATTGACTACGTTATTGATTGTATATGTGTGTGTGCGTGCGCGCGCGCGCGCGCGCGCGTGTGTGTGTGTGTGTGTGTGTGTGTGTGTGCGTTTTTGGGTGTATATGCGAGCCTACCTATCATTCATTTTGGATTTGATATTATCTCTCTTCCTGTTTCTCTTTCTTCTCACTTCTCTCTCTCTCTCTCTCTCTCTCTCTCTCTCTCTCTCTCTCTTTCTCTCTCTTTAAAAATTATCAATTGTGACACTAAACTTTTTTAATAAATTTCGAAAGTTTTTTTAGTTTATAAGCTAGCCTGTCCATTTATTATTTGATATTTTTGTCGCATTATTATCATAAAATACATTTCTTATTCTAAAGTATACCATGTTAATTAGTCGCAAATCGATTTTGACGGCAGCACATGACTATATCATTTCAAAAAAACGTGAGGAGAAACAGAGAGAAAGAAATTTTTCTCTATAATGTACGTATACAATATATTAAGTTAAACTCTATAAAAAAATTCAATTGTTAAATTGATCATTATTTTTCAACAAAAGTTATATGTTATTAAACTTATATGTTATTGAACTTATAACAAAAGATGAAAAACAGAAAAGACGTAAAAGTAAAATTGTTGTATAGCAGTTATTGCTTAGTTTCTCTATTGTAACTGTTGCGTAGTTTGTAATAGGATAAAATAAATTAAATAAAGAAAAAAGGCAGCACAAAAAATAGGTTGAACCTAGCTAGGTAATAGAACGACCATAATAGACGTATAAATATCTCTCTCTCTCTCTCATTCATCTCTTTTTAAATATAAGTTTTGTGAGATGTTATACAACAGCTATATACACCAGTAGTCTGTGGTAGCATTACGTAAGCGTCACGCTGTGAATATAATTCCGAAATATATTACGCGTTGAAATATATTCTGCGAAATTCCAAGGCACGCTCCTTGCTTCGCTCGGTTTCTCCCTTTTGTTGCAGTTCCTCTATAATATCCTATGAAAGTAAATGTTACCATGTGCGGTCAGATTTCACACAAAAATGTAGGAAAATAGTTTTGCTGATTTCAAGTTATAACATTCCTCGAGATGTACGTAAACCTGGCATCTCATTCAAATTTCATAACGAATGATTATCGTGTTTTTTCCCATTTTAAGCATATGTGAAATAGTATTCAATTTTTTTCTCTGAGCCCATTTAATTTTTAATTAATTCGAAACAGGCTTTTTATTTAAAATAAAGAAGGTTTTCCTGTTTAATACTGTCGAATGTATATAAAAATTTTTGAATTTTCGAATTCATAGTAATCTTATAAATTGTCGGTCGAAATTTGATTATTTCAGGTAGTTTAATTTCCCAGCGGAAATCTACATTCAAATTGCTAATTATGTGCGTCAATTCTTCCGTAGATTACACGAGAAAATTACAAAACATGTGCTTTTTCTTACGCATTTATTTTTATAAAATAACATTGTGTCGCACTCAGAATTGAAAGCAACGAATATAACTCCAGCAAAAGTCAACAGGAAAGATGTTGTTGAGAAAGAGAGCGAGGAAAGAGTAGAACTGTCCGCGTTTCTAAACTATGCTGGAGAGTTTTTTTACGCGAGCCACGATACGTGTAGTTACAATGGCCATGCGTATACAATATACGAGAGCTAGAACCGAGTCGGATTGCGCAAGGTAAATGCAGCCAGGAATATAGTGAAAATACATAGCGCTACGCTGCACTGCGCCGAATTACTGTGTGTGTATATATACGTGCCCTAGAAAAATATTTGTTAATCCCACGATGCAGATTTCGTTAAGCGATGCAAATCCCTCATTCGCTTTCGGGAAATCCTCTCTTTCATTATGGAGATCGTCGCACGCACGAGGGATAGATCACGTTTATTTTTCCGTTTTGTTTTCCTAAGCTTTGTACTCTACGCATATGTTATTCAGACTGCATTGAACATCCATAAGAATTATCAGAAAAAGAGGGAGAGAGAGAGAGAGAGAGAGAGAGAGAGAGAGAGAAAGAGAGAGAGAGAGTGTGTCAATTCATACACAATAAAACATATGTATGCAAGGCAAAATGTATTGTGATACTTTTGCCGTTGTCATCGCTTAATATTTCTATCAATTGAATAGATTTAAAATGCATGAATTCGAACAATTAAATTTATTGTATATTTTATAAAGTGTAACTCAAATTTTTTAACAATATATCTTTTTTGATTATTGAAAATAGCGTCAAATATAAAAAATTAAATGTTACAAATGTAACGTACAATTATATTTGTCATGATTTCACATGATTATTTAGTATTTACTATTATGTATTATTTCGATTATATTATTATTATTATTATTATTCAAATTATTCAATCATGTTTCCCATCATCTGGCCCATCACTATGATAGCGCGCGCGTAATCAATTGTAACTACCTATCTTAAATTACGTGTATATTGAATGTTGTGTGAAACAATAATACGGGCAATAATTTACGCTGCAATAAGTTTCAACCACAGCAAAATCGCTAAAAGCAATTTGCAGCTCCGACTGTAATACGTTTAATTAACCGGAAGATATCGGTGATATCAGTATAACATCCAAAATAAATTGGAATAAATGCTAAACTTGCATCACTTCTAATATGTATAATTATTCTAAAAAAACGATTTTTAGAAAGATTTATTAACAAAATAAAACGATTATTTATTTAATAATTAAATTTCGCTCGTTTTTTGCAAAGTGTAGTGAAATGAAAGTCCGAATCGAGCGGTAATAAAGTTTATAAAAAGTATTGATTATTTATTTGTTGATTCAGATTAATTTAGCACAGTATTAAAATCTTCACGTAACAGACTTTAATTCAATAATTTTAATGATTAAATTCTGCATCTTTATAGTAATCTTTACAGTAATTAAAAAATTTGCAAAGGTCCATTTATGTAACTGAAGTTAAATTTATAGAAATATTTAAATAATTCATCAATGAATTATGCACAATTTTTCTTGAGCTACGTTATTGATATGTATAAATATCAAAAATACAATATAATATATGTGTTATATATTACCATTGTCATATAATTACAAATACAATATATTACAAAAATTTACATATTTATATAAAAATACATTATTATGGAAATATATATTATTAATTTTCTATTCAATAGATATATTTATATAATTAAAAAAACTAATTTTGTAAAAAGAAGCATTCAATTTTATATATTTCTACTATAATTGTGCAATTTTTATACATATTTAATAATTTTACATGCTTTTTTATAATGTACATAATACATACAAATAGTCAACATTTTTATATATTTGCAACAAAAATTTTATTAAAATGTTTTTAATCTTTTCTAATCTTAATGTTTCTAAAGATTTTTAAAAGATTTATTTTGCTTCTATGTTATTCTTGACATAATATTCAAAATTTGAGGTTTCATCACCAGTTTAATCCGCGAATTAATTTAATAGGACAGCAAAGGCTGGCATTATAGTGCATGAACTCTTGCGTTATGCATGCTCGCAGCACGTAGTACACCATTTATCTACTTATCCACTCACTATGTTCCTAGAATTACTGACTCGCGATAGTTAACTGGGAGAACGGCAAGCCATTTCGCAAAACGTTTTGCTGCTTTCGGTCTGTGCCCATGAGACCTTTCTAACGAGCGGATGTTACAGCGATGACGCACAGAGCGACAATTTACACATGCAACGATAACTTATTCTCTTTCCGCATAATTTATAAGTCTCGCAGTCATCGACTTCCTTCGAGAGCGACGTGAACCGATACATCATAGATTCTCCCATCGCATCTACGAATTTCCGATATATCGGCAAATCTGTGACATAACGCCCTTTTGCAGATGGGTTGTAAAGCTAGAACTCTATATGCTCTGTTTCCGATGGTGCGCAATCTCCATCAATTTGTATCCTGCAGCCTGTTGCAACACAATAAAATAAAATTGGGTAGCGCGAATGGGTTGGCGTGTGTTTTAATTTTCGATATTAAACTGATACTTTTAAAATGGATTATTCAATATTATCCATTAAATAAAAATTGGATAAAATTCTATAGGAAAGCCTGTCAATAGTTCCGATCAGATTATTTACGAAATATCAGGCCACATTTACGAAATAGGGAGAAATGTGAAAAAAAACGAAGAAACTATAAGATTACGTAAAATACTAAATTTAAAACGAGCTTATACTTTATTACATTTACATTTATTATATTTACATTTCGTTTTGTTACAAAAATTTTCTAAGTAGAGAGTTACTTTATATTTTTTAAAAATATTAAAAATTTTTTGCAACTAATTCGAAGTGCATATTTCAAATCAAAACTTATTAACAGATATAAAAATTAAACTATCATATCTACATCTGTGAAAAACAAAAGTTAGAATATTTTTGTTAAAATAAACATTTCTTTTGAGTAATTTGTAACTTATTGTTATATTTTCTCAATCTTTGTGCTATCTGTTAAACTGCGTTTATTGGTTATTAGGAGACGCTATAGAATAATTTATTAAATAACTATTTATTTAACAATAAGTTTAAGTAGTTTTGTTAGGCTGATTTTAAAACTTGAACTTCTATAGCGAATTTACTTACAATAACTTTACGAATCGTTGTTCCTTTTTATGTTTTCATTGTTCCTGAATCTTCAATCTCATTGTTTTTCTGACATCTTGAAAAATATCATGGCTATCATTTCGTATTCTTCTTTATCGGGAATCGTAGCAAAAGAGAAAATACATTCACCTTGGGATATCCATACCATAAAGTAATATTGACACTTCTCAAAGAAGGGATACAGTTTTTCAGATTGTTTAACGAGAAAAACTGACTCTTGTCGGTATTATGTGAGATAATAAATTAAAACAAATTCTCTCTCTCTCTCTCTCTCTCTCTCTCTTTCTTTAATTTTTGCATAACATTGTTATTTGCAATTAATATATAAAAAAATATAGATATATATATATATATATATATATATTGTATTTTTATATGAAAATATAATTAAAGTAATTAATTAACTAATTAATCTAATCCATTAATCTAATCCAACTAAATTAATCTAATCCATAATTTAAGAATTAAGAAAATTTCCAGCTTTTACTGAAGTGGATTATACCATCATTATAAAAAACCTTTCGTATTAAAATGTCATTTGCATCAAGAAAAACTCCAGATTGTATGAAAAATATATTTTTGCAGTATATATTCAGGATATTCAGTATATCATTAAGAAGACACAAGGAGTGCGTTTTAACACTTAATTAGAGGTGCAGTCATTTAGTCGCAATATGCAAGGATGCGATAAATGAGGATGTAAGCAGAGTAGAAGCGAGCGCTCGAATAGTCGACATTGGCGCCGTTCAGAGATGCGCACAGAATTTTAATGAACTCTTTGTCTTTGTGCGCTAAGCTCCTTTCCGGAAACCATCCCGTAGGACTACGCAGGCATGAAATTTTTATGAAAACACGAATCATTCGTCTCGCGTCTCGTCTTCCCATCTCTGTGCGACCATTTGTCCTATCGTAACGACATTTTTTCTGACGCTTTAACGAGAATTTGGGCTGTTTTTTTTACCATGTAATCGTTCGCGACGAGTACTAGAATAGAAAAGCGCTTAAAACACGGGATCCTACATGTATATACATACTGAGTCATCTCGGATGTCGATCGATCCGTCCATCTGGCGCAACGCCGAAGCAGTGCACCAATTTTAAATGAAAAATTGGACAAAGTAGAAAACTTACTACGAACAAGGAACTTAAAACAAGTATTTGGTAGAACTACTTGGAAATTTAATAAAAACCTCAATGTACGTTAAAATGACAAGCTTTGTTGAATACTAAATTTAAAGTTTATTAAAATATATATATTCACGTTATCTATCATTATATAAATTGAAATATTTTATAATTTCTGTATCCAGTTCATCATACATTCGCACTAAACGAAAAAGAGACGTAAAACGTTGTAACTAATAAAATGGAAGTTTTATTTTTCCTAATGATTTTCGCATTACGAGAAATGGAATATGCAATGTTTTTCTATTTGTCTCACATACGGCTTGTGAACATTTAAAATCACAATTAAAATTCAATTATTATTTCATTTATTATTCGTTGTTTTCAAATCATGTTCTTCTAATTTATTACGGCATGCATTAATTAATTAATTTATTTATTAATAATGTCTGTTCACTTTACGTTAGTGTAGTGAAATCCGGATGGGTAATTTTCGTCTATTGGTTTTCTCGCATCGTTTATTGCTTCTACACAACATCGTGTAACGCGACTAAATCCCCGTCACAACACCGAAATTGCCGCATCACGGCTATAGGATTTCCTATTTTATTTTCCGTTTCGTACAAGTCCCTTTTGTTTAACGTTTCATGACGACACGATGCGAAGCAATGCAGCGCGATGTCTCTTCTCTCCTTTTCTATTCTCAAATGGATTTTGCATAAGAACGGGACGCGCCTCGTCTCGCGTGCAGTAAAGCGTGCATAAGTACTTTCTTTCGTAACAGATATTCATGGAGAGGTCGTAGCAACTGTGCCATCGGAAAACATTCGTAACGGCTTCCATTCGCGAGTCTCTCGCGATTACACTATCCATCTCCCTCTTCTCTCAAGAAGCTCGTTTCTTTTCTGCGTACTATCCGCTTGGATGACGAAGAAAAGAATGCGAAATGATGCACGATGCTTTCCGAGAAGGAACTGAGAGGAGGAAGCGATAGTTGGATTGAAGGGTCCTGAGGATCTATGAAGGAAAGGACAATGTTGGGCGTTATTGTGAGGAAAAATATCTTTCGATTCAAGATTTGACAATACAGCTATGATATTGCATAAATGATGAATGAGGCAATAAATGCCATGCACGATGTATACGTGATATATATTGATACATGTGTGATAACTTTTTTAAATAGATTAAAAAGCAATATAGGAAGGTGTTAATCTCGAAAAATCCTTATTAATTCTATGTCACAGTTAGATTTAATTATGCTACAAATTAATAAATTTGTAAATTATTACAACTGCACTTTTAAAATGCGATTTGTTGCAAAAGATCGTCATTTGTGCTCATATTAAGAATCCTAAATCCTAGTTTTACACACACTCTCTCTCTCTCTTTCTTTTAGTCTTTTTTTTTAAATTAATAAACATTAAAAAGTTCTTTCCAATATACAAATGATATAAATACAATTGGAATTAATGCATTTTCATCACGACAATGTAACAGATAAGAACTCGGATTTCCATTAATCCAAACTGTACTTATACTATCTGTGTACATCGAATAAAAGTCGATTAATCCTAAAATATTGTAATGTACTTAATCTTTCTTCTTTTTTCCTTGAGATTTATTATCGTACTAAGTTAATCGATCCGATGACACAAAAATTTTTATATTTATTATTTAATTTTTTATTAGTTTTAAAAAACTAAGATATTTGAAGTTAGGATTAATATAAATACGAAAGACTATTTTTTGCAATAACCTGCATTTCAAAAGCACGATCTTACTTCTAGTAGTTCTCTGCTGGTAAGATGTTTAAGAGTAATATCATTAATACTTTCTGTTTGTGTTTGTCAATTGTGGTTCAAAGTTATAATTCTATCTCTGGCTCGTAGCCCTCCCCTCTTCAGCTTATTGTTTTTATATCAAAATTATATCAAAGTTATAATTCTATCGTTTATATATATGTGTGTGCGCGCGCGCGGTGTGTGTGTGTGTGTGTGTGTGTGTGTGTGTGTGTGTGTGCGCGCGCGCGCGCGCATTTTTTTAATTGATATTTTTTGCATTATATATATAAAATTTATTATTATATAATTTGTATAAAATTTACTAGTAAACGGCAGAATAATTTCAAAATTTGCCACAAATATAAAAGTTTGAAGAACTAACGAGAAGTTTTCAAATTTTACGTTTTTATCATTTTGTGTTAATGGAAAAAAGCAACTGCAAACTAACAAGTTCTCGCTTTACACACATACGCATCAGTGTGAGTGTGTAAAGATTTTTTGTTTACGCGTAGCGATGAACAGAGCGTCAGGATTTCCAGGATTCTGCGCATTTACGTAATCCTTACCTGTCCACTGCGGAGTTGCACATTTCTGTCACCGGGTTAAAAGCAAGATCCATATAAAACACATTCATACATTCGACCACTGCGAGCTATTGTAACTAATGCACGTGGAAAATAAAAGGATAATTACACGGTACGCTTTTGTGTTCACATTCGCATCGAATTTGGCAAATACTTAAAAATTATTAGCTAAAATAAAATTCATATTATATAAGTTACAGTATTCACTATTCTATTAAGATGTATAACTATCAGATAATTTTTGATAATTCAGATCAAAGACATTTTTAAAAATAGTATTTACATTATTGCAAATTACGCATTGCATTAGTATTATTAAAATTATTACTAACAAATATTCTGAATATTTTAAATGAACTCTTATTCTTTTCAATAATAAATTTAAAAAGGAATAATAATAATAATAATAATAATAATATGGTAGTAGTTTAAATTGTTTAATAATTTTTACATTTTAAAAATTATAATTCTACAAATAATTTGAAGAATTTTATTTTTGCAGTTCAAAAAACTTTTGAAAATATTAATTAATTCGAAATCTTCAAATTCATATTTGAAAAACTAAATCTTTAAATGAAAATCTTAAAAATATCTGAAAATTGGCAAAGTGAAATATTTTGGATAAAAGAATTCAGAACTTGGCATTAAACAATTTAAGCACATTAAGATCTATGCACTTGAAAAATTTTAACAACCGAAAATTTAAAGCTTTAGTGTCTCAGAATGTTAAAATCTAAAGATAACTAATGTTTAACACTCATACTGAGGAACTGCAAATTCAACTTTTCTGGAAGCCACAGATTTAAATATTCAAGAATCCACGAATATATATTCTAACTCCTGGTAGAGTAACTTTATTAATGAAAAACTAAGAAAACTTCCTAACAGTACAACATGCCATGCTCGGTTTAATATATTCTCGCAACACGTAGACTTTATAAGCTAGGCATTAGTCGAAGAATGGCGAAATGGTGCGAACGTGGTACTGTTCGAGTTTTGTAGAGAAGTTCCTTGTAGTCACATCCGGTATTTTGTACACCACTTTTCAACTCCAGTTGTACTTCAGATACTTTCACAGAAAAGTCGAGGTTCCGCGAATTTTTATTATATCGCTACATATTGTCAAATCCAGTCTAAATAATTTCTTTTTATATAAAAATGATGAAGAAAATGATGAAGAAATTACAAAAAATCTTTTTATTCATTTACAAGTTTGACAGTTCTTCAAATTAAAAAAAATCTTTATCTTTTGTATTATTTAATTAAAAATTTTACAGAAAAAATGTAAATTTAATCAATTATTTATGATTTCATTTATCCAACAATCATATTTGTGTAATATAATACATTGTTACATTAAAGATTTTTGTATATTTTGTATATGTTTTATAAATCGTTGAAAAATATTAAGGCGGCTCTAAACAACACGGAGAATGTATATGTCAACATTAGGAAATATTACACACATACACAAGCATGAATAATTAATTAATTATCTACATGAATGTAGGTCAATATTTAGCGAATATGCGCAAAGTTGATGTACATTGACCATCTAGAGCTTTTAAAAAATGAATATTTAAAATGTTTAACTTCTTGTACATAATGCACAATAAATGTTGCACTTGTTCGACTCTTTTATTTCACATTAAATGATAAGAGTCGCGCATAAAAGTGAGAGATGGAAGCAACATTATATGAAGCACAGACAGAAAACGTTGAATTTCGGGGATGGACGATGTATACACGGTACACGGCAATCTAGATTTGAATATGCATGAGGATCAAGGCGTATGGCACATAGCTTGCACCTTCGGTTTATCGTGACTCGAGATATGTTGCAAAGCCATCTCGATGACAAAACAAACAGCATATTGAGGATTATAAAATTCCAGAATATACGAAATTCTCGGAAAAATATTTGTCTCGAAAATAACAGAAGACAAATTTCATCATCATATTAACAATGTATATAGATACTTATACGCGGATAATAAATTTGATTGAACACCGAAAAATAGTATTATAAATTTGCGAAAAAAATAAACTCATATTTTAATTAATTTAAGTTGATTTAATAAAGATTTTAAAATTGTATTGTATTATATATTTCTTAATTCAAAATTTTTTCAAAAATTCTCATTTTTATTAAACATTTTTACTATTATTTCAACGTTATGTTTTTCATGGCAAGCACGTTAAATTCGATACAATATTGAAAATAATCGGCCTTCAGTATGTTAAAATAACTCATTAGCTTT
>Ga0157364_1008764_pt1 | contig 10483 bp, 10 predicted proteins | sample AttsexASBM2_FD_111476 | JGI IMG/M metagenome (GOLD analysis project Ga0157364, IMG submission 111476) | Fungus gardens microbial communities from leaf cutter ant in Ribeirão Preto, State of São Paulo, Brazil - Atta sexdens ASBM2 | ecosystem: Host-associated > Fungi > Mycelium > Unclassified ... | reverse complement strand
TGCAATGTAATGTATTTGGATAAATTTTTTACGAAAACTCTAAAATGAAAACTATTTTCTGTACATATATCTCACTAACTTCAATTTTCCTATAAATCACATTTTTAGTAATACGTGCTTTTCAAAAACAATTTTTTATGATAAAATCATAAAATATTTCAATAAATGTAGTATTAATTCTGAATGATAAATTTATTCCCAAGAATGAAGCATGTATGTGTGTATCCTGAGAAAATATTATCAATCACAAATATTATCCACATTAACATAATAATACAGTCGCTTGATAAATTAATCATGAATTAAGATAATTGCAGTGATTCTTTTCAATTCGAAGCCATTCCGAATCAACTGAAATCGATTGAAAAATGACGATATGAAATTTATCAATAAAGTTCGGGCGTTGGTTTATTCCTGCGTGCATATTAAACATAAATATATCACCACATAATTAATATTTCGATAAATCGTTTTCAGCAGCTTAACTTACTTATCGTCTTATCCGATAATGATGCATTGATTGCATCCAAATTCGATATTATATAATCTTTTGATTTCATATTTAAAATAAATATAAAATTTAGCTAATGCCCGTCAAATAGATTAATAAATTTTTTTATTTGAAATATAAAAATGGATTATATTAATTATTATATCATAAAAACGATTGTTAAACTAAAAGATTATACTACATAAATATTATAAAAAATTATACTTTATACTATTATAGCAACAATTACAGTTTTGTAATGTTTCTGAAATATTACATGCACATTACTGACGTATTGAAAGCATTGTTAATTTATATTTCTGTAATATCTCCGTAATGTTACATTGCAAACTGCAATATTGCAACATTGCAGTAATATTGCTTCAATCTTCTGTGCCGCAAAAATGTCACAATCCGCAACCTACTCAAATTTATGATCTTTATTCTCGATTATCTAGTCTTAATTATAATCAGAAGCAAACTCTATTAACTGTTGAAAGTTGGTCACGTTCAGCAAACTCAACTCAAAAATTATTACGCTTCGAAAAAAGTGAATGTATTTAATGAAAAATTAAAACTCAGATGCTACAATCTTAACTAATCAAGTTAAGTTCTATCAAATTAAAAAATAAAACACAAATGGTACTGTTTCTTATTATTTATACAAACTTATATTTTTAAAAAAGTAAAAAAAGCACTAAGCATGCGTGTTTTTTGTGAAGAATCATTTGGATTTCCAACCAACGCCAATTACTTAATTGGCCGTGGAACTGACTAATTGTGTTTGTGTTTGCTGTTTAATAGAATTGATCATTTATGGTTGACAGTTAATCACGATTCGATTAATCGAGTTGGTGAAACCGGCTCTTTGTATGTAAAACTAGTTATCAATTGAACAATATTAATGGGTTAAAAAAATTTTTACTCAGGAGTTGACCACAAAAAATTTAGAAATAGCCTTCCACACTAATATTGATATAATTAAATTTGATGATAAATTTAAATTGAACATTAACGATAACTGGCTAATAAATTTGAGTAATGTAGAAATACCAGAAAAAGTTAAAATAGTATTGCAACTAAGACAAAAATTCAATCTACCTAATAATATTATATATAAGGAATAAGGATAAACTACTGAGTTCATAAAGCACATATTGAATATAACATATTGAACATAACATTAATAAATTAGATGATAATATTCGTAATTCTATAAGAATGAGTCCATTCAAGAAAATTAATAATAACAATTTAGCAATAAATGCTGAGGAGAATTACTAAATAAAGGAATGAAGGAGATAAAACAATTTATAACAGAACATCCAGAGATTTTGATCACACGGACAGATAAAGGGAATTCGACCGTAATGATGAATTCTACTGAATACAAAAAAAAATGCATGCAATGTTAGCCGATAGATATATATAAATATCAAGAAAGATCCGACAACAATCAAACTCATATATTGTTGGTAAAGTGGAAGAACATAAAATATCGATTATTCCATAAATATAGATCCATTTATAAAAAGCTTAAGTGTTACGGATGGATTGGTGCCGATCTTATGGGTTGCCAAAGATTCATAAAGAGGGCAATTCGTTGAGAATGATTTTCAGTTGTATTAACAGTCCTTTGTAGCCTCTGATCTCTTTTTTAAAAGATATAATTGACAAAAGTCTTAAAAAAAGTTTTAGTTACATTAAAAACAGCTAGGAAATAGTGAATCAATTAAACGGTACAGCACTAGTAGAATTATAAAATGGTATCTTTTGACATCATATCAATGTATACTAACATTCCAGAAGATTTAGTCATAGGAAGTATTAAAAGAAGATAGAGTTATATATCGAGACACTAACATTTCTATGAAAAAGTTTTTAAACGCCGTTTCTTTCTCAATTCAATGTACTTCAAATTTGACAATCGATATTTAAAAATTTTTGGTATGTCCATTAATTCTCCTTTGTCTTAGTGGATTTAGTTATTCAAGACTTAGAAAAGTACATTTTGTCTAACATTAACATAGACATTCCAGTCTATTATCGATACATGATATTTTACTTGCTATGCCAAACAACCAGATTTATGAAATATTAGATAAGTTTAACTCGTATCATGACAGACTGAGATTCACAGTTGAGCATAATTATGATGATACTATGAATTTTCTTGATGTTAATTTGAGGATTCTTGAGAGTCTGATCAGATTTGATAATTATAGGAAACCGACGAATTCGGGATGTTATTTAAATTATAAATCTAACCCATTAGAACATAAAAAAGGACTGATAATTGGGCAGCTTGACAGAATTCTTTTTCTTGCACATCCAGAATATCATAAAAAAATATTGAGTTTATGATTAGTGTTCTACTCTCTAATGGCTATCCTTTACGTAATTTTCTCCACAATTAATAACAGAATTAAAATATTATCAAGGAAAAAAGACTTATATACGATTACAACCAAGAATATCAATGATTCGAATAATAATAATCCGAAAAATTATTTTACGATACCATGAATGAAATCTTCGAAAAATTAAACCTGTGGCGAAAAAAAATGATTTCAAAGTTACTTATAAACTCATAAATACATTGAAGTTTGTCATTAGATTAGGCAAGGTTAGACATGATGGAGCACTGTAATGTGGTATATAAAATAAGCTATTTCGATTATGACGTTTCATATATAGGCCAGACGAAAAGGAAAATTAAAACAAGGATAAAGGAATATAAAGCGAATATTAAGAAATCCAAAGGTTTGCGCACAGTAGTATCAGAGCATCAGTTGGAAAATGGACATGAATTAGATTGGAAGAATATTTCATTATTAGATTTAGAGTCATGTTTTCAAAAAAGACTCATGTCTGAAATGATATTCATTAAAAAACAAATTAATGTTACTAATATACAAAATGATATGTTTACTCGAAGCATATTTTCCTTTGCTTAATAGAACTTCCCTCATGTAACTCTAGCGTTACCCTCTTCATCAGCTTTTCAACTGAAATTGTTTATAAATGGATTCATGAGTTGAGTTTAACATACAGATTTTAATAATTGATTCATTATAACAAGTTCACTACGTTCTGATAAGACTCACGAAAGTTATTGTACATAATATGATATTATAGTTTCTTAATTATAATTTATTATCATTAATGTAAAAATATTCACTTATTAGAATCTGGAAATTATATGTGGAATAATTAAAAAAGAATGAGCGGTAGAGGTAATTGACTGAATTTAATTTTATAGACAATTTCTCAAAAATATAAATATAATTCGATACAATAATAAATATAATTCGATACAATATTCGATTATCTTCTCTTTTAAAGTTTTACTTAGAACAGATAATTTATTAACGTTATCCTGTTGGATTATTTTTACATGCAAGTTACATGCATTATAACGCAAGAAAAGTTTAAACTCTTTGTTGCGTTTGTGCTATAATATATTATATATGCGCGATTTTGAATAAATAATGTGTAATACTGAAAACCTACCTGACCTAATTTAAAGTTGAAACATTTATTTATTTGATTGTTATATGATTAAAATATATAATATTAGCTGTGAACATCTTGCATATTGTTAAGAAATTTGTTGTTTAATATTTATGTTCATGTTAACAACATATGCAAACTATGCGTCAGTATATCTATTTTCCGCCTACATTAATAAGACGTAATTTTGTCAATACATTATTCACGTTAACACGGCGGACACTGCAATTAGCTGCTATACGATCAAAATAAAATAAACGATATTTAACGAAAATAATAATTTCTTTATTCATACTTTGATTTTTAATTGTCCGATACATTTTTGTATATTACTTTTTGTATATTATAAACAATATTTGGTTTCGGAAATTTAACAAAATTACTATTACTATTACTGTTATTACTATTATTATCATTATCATTATTATTGTAAAAAGCTCTTATAATAGCTAATGCAATATTGATGATACTGGACTGTATTCAACGCTATTTCGAGCACCCAATGCCGGTATAAGAATACGCATTCTCGTTATTCCAAAAATTCATTCATCGAACTTTTATGTAGATCATTGTTTTCAGCTTAACTACTCTTTAACTTTTGTCATTATTAAAAATTTTTTTTTAATTAGAGATGGGGATGGGGCTACAATAAACAAATAAGTACATAAATTTCTTTATTACAATTATGAAGTACTTTTGCAATCACTCAACTTTTGTTTAAAACATTTTTCTCTATCTCTCATGATTTCGACGATATTCAGAAAGAAAAAAATTTGATTTCCTTCAAGGAAAGATTTCGCCCCCTAACGTATGACTCAGGACATATAAAAAAAATACATATCTCCTATTTTTGTCCATAAAACCATACTAAAAACTAGGGTTGGGTAATAACTATTGTAGTTAAAACGTTAAAAGTTTAAAAAAAAAATTATAAAGTTAATAACTTGTAACTTAACTTAGTTAATTTTAAATGCATTAAATTTTAACTTAACTAAATTACTTTTAAACGTTAACTTTTTAACTTTTCTTTTTAGTTAAAAAATTTTTTTATCTCTTTTAAATATCTTAGAGAAATAATAAGATATAATAAGACTAAGGGCGCATATTCGTATTAATACCTTCATATTTTAAGACTATCTTAAGTAATTTCTTAAGATGCTAATACATATTTTTGATTGATTAGTTTATGCAGTTATGACTTAAGTCATAAGCCTTAGTCCGGAAATAGATGTTTTAAGCCTTAAATCACACCAGTACGATTTGTGACTTGCAGATATCCAGATAGGTTTTTAGGTTTTTATTTTTTAATAAGTCTTAAATCATAAAAAATTGATCAATTATAGTCAAATATTCTTCTCGCATTCGATTGTAATTAGTCAATTTCTTATGGCTTAAGACTTATTAAAAACTTAAAAATCTAGCTGGATATCTGCAAATCACAAATCATGCTAGTGCACCGAAGCCATTAACACTCATGTGCTTTAAGCACATCAGAGTCCAATGCTATAATCTATGCTTATTAAAGTTCCATTACATAGGAGCGCCAAGTAACGAGCGTTAATCATTGTGAGCTTAAAATAGGTAACATCAAAATTGAATAATAAGCTTACGATACTTGGCGCTCGATGCCATGTAAAAGTATTGTAAGAAATCTAGACTTTGTTCGCAAAATAAGATATATTTCGATTCCTTAGTCAACGCGTATAAAAGCTGTGTGTTCTTTCTCAAGATCACTATTTCTCAAGATCGCTATTGTCGATCGCTCAGCTCTCGCTAATCTGCCTTTCCTCTTCTCCACGCGTCCGCATCCGCTCCCCCAATGCCGCAATTCTCCGGATTTGGCTGCGCTTACGTACTCTTTATTGGTTGTCGCACGATCGCGGCGCGCTGGCCGATTCATCGTGCCGCGAGAATTTCGAAAAGGCGGAATCTCGGATAATTTTTTTACAGTACCTTGACCATTATCTCACAAAAGATCACAGGTCTATACAGGTTTTGATGTGTCTCACTCCCATAATAAATCGGTGTCTTCAATTAACGATAAGTTAGTATTATTCTTACTGCCGCATTATTCTTTATACTTAATCAATTGTAGTTTATAGTATTAATATTAACATTCATAAAGTATAAAGTTCAAAATAACCTATAAAAACTAAAAAATAATTATGAATTATTATAATATGGACATATCCATTGAAAGTGAAAGTGAAAGTGCAGAAATTTGTAGTGAGATAGTAAAAGAGAATTTAAAATAGAAAATATTTTGCGATTAAATATTCAAATATTTTTTGAACAAAGTTGCGACGATATGAACAAGAAAGGAAATATAATTTTCCAATATATATTATGCAAACTGAAAATGAAGTTTATATCCGCATCACACACTTCAAATTCTAATTTAAGAATCCACGTTAAGGTAATATTTCTTCTTAATAACTTCTTATTTTACATTTTTGTTAAATCTATTAATTTATTTTATTTTTGTTCTTACAATTATTTTTGTTCTTTTAATTATTTTTTAATAATATTAAAAAAATAGTTTATTTTGGTAATTAAGCAAATGTTTAGATTGCGTACAGTTTGGACACTCACTGCGCTTTAAGCACTTATAATCAAAATCATCATTCTATCTTTATCGTTCATTAGATGGTAGAAAACAAGGATAGAAATGCTGAAAGCGTCCAAACGTAATTTTAGATTACTTTAGAATAACGCTCTCTTCTCTGATTTTCTTGTAATTTTCAAATTTTGTAAATTTGGGTATTTTAATAGACCTGTTCTTTTTAGTTGAACTTCTTGCATAGTTCATCTCTCTTTCTTTTTTCTCCACGTTGGAGAGAAAAAGACAACCGTGCAAGAAGTTCAGTTAAAAAGAACAGGCCTTATGTGTATAGAGTATATATATTCTGAGAAGGAAATCATTCAAATCTCGTTTTTATATTTTGATTTCAGTTAGAATATCCAAGTAAATTGTTTGAGTTTAATAAAGCAAAAGCATAAATGTGACCAATTGAAAAAAAGGATCTGAAGGACAAGGAAAAATATTGAAAAAGAAATTGTAACAAAAACTATGTTTGATTAAACAGTTTTAAAACTTGTAAATACAGTTTCACCATACTCCTTGGTAGAAAATAATGCTTTTGTAGAGTTTTATCAATTAATAATTAGAAAAAAACTATTATTAGAAAAACGCTTATATCAAATCTCGAAGAAGGTTATACAAAAATGCAAGTTAATTGAAACTCTTAAAAAATTAGAATATGTTAATGTAACAACAGATTTATGTTTTAAAACATATGATTATATATTTTTTTAACTTAACCATAAACTTAACTATAAAAAAATTTTAACAAGCATGTCAAAATTTTATTACCTTATAAATTATAATACTTTCTATTTTTCTAAAAAGAAAATTAGCAAGTCCTTTTTATTATTATTAGCAATTTTAATATTAAAATTTAATTTTAAAATTCTTGTGATAAACTTTTCATAACAAATTTAAATGATCTATTTTTTATTTTTCAAGTTATTCATATCTTTTTTTATTTTAAGATCCTACCTAGGAATAACGATCCATTGGCTTGAACCAGCCACTTTAGAAAAAAAGCAGGCATTGCATGTCGTTGATTGCAAGGAAAACACACATATAACGTACTCGTGGAAGCAATTGAAAACACTATTCGAGTATCAAATTTTAGATAAGATTTTACATATTATAATCGATGACGTAACTAATTTTGCAAAAGCCTTTAAGTATGTTAATTACTTTACACAATTTAATATTACTACAAATAGTAAAAATTTTTATTTTTAAAAGATTTCTATATATTTTAATTTTATTATTCTATTCTTTAGAATTTTTTAGAATTTTCGGACAAAATGAGATAGAAAAGTCAATGAAATATTAGAGACTATTGAAATAAATACGCTTTTAGTGATAATACAGATTTATATAAATTACCTCCTCAACGCAGATGTACTGCATCATATGTTAAATTTAGTTAATACTACTAATGCTAAAAATGTTGAAAATGATATTTCTTACAAGACAGTAAGAGAGCATTTTCTAAAAGTCAAGCAATATTTAATAAACAAAATCAGTTATCCTATGTTGCAGATCTCGTTTTAAAAACTCTTGAAAAATATTTAAAAGTTCCTAAATGCCACAAGATAAGTTGTTAAACATTGTGAAATTATTGTATATTATTTGGTAACTATTTTTATTAAAGTCTTGATGCATTAACCTAAAACTCTATGAGACTCTATAAGCAATAAAAATTGTATTTATTTTTCAAAATAAACACAGCTTTATTAAAAAGATTTACTATTTAAATTATTTATATAAAAATTATTTAATATTCTATTTAAATTAATGTTTTTAATTGTCAATTATTTAGCATAATCTTTATATTTTGTAATTTTAATTTAGATGAAGTTCATTTTTTGCTAATTTGAAGTTATCTAAAAATATTGAAAAAGTGAATAATATTGCTAGCTTCTTAAAACTTCCTACTTTTACTCCCATTGAAATCGAATTTCTTAAAGAATACTGTTCGATAAAAATTTCTTATATTGAAATAAATAAGTATTCTTTTTTTTAATATTTCTTTAAATTATTTATTAAAACTGATTGATTTTTGTGATACACGCTTATATATTTTTTAACTGAAAAATTAGGTTATGAAGTCTGTTGCAAAAGGACTAGATATTCTTCAAGGTGATAAATACGTTTACATAGGGGTATTTATTACCAATTATTTTAACAATAGAAGAACATTTGAAATAAATTATGCTAATTACATACAATCTTTAATAACTCTTATAACAAGTATCCAGAAAAAGTTATTGTGAAAATTTATTAATTTTTAAAAATATTTCTATTTAATAAATTTTGTTCATCATTTCACATTTTTTACTTTCTTTTTACTTTCGTAAATGTACTACTTTTTAAATTAATTTTTTTATTATTTATAATTATTAATATTATTACCAGCGATTTTCTATTTCATTTTTATAAATATAAATTATAAAAGCATTCAAATTAAAAAAATAATTTATTTGTAATACAACTGTCTAAAATAAGTATAAATAGCTAACAATAAGAATATAAATAATTAATTTATATAAAAATTAATAAATTATGTAGTAAAAAATTTAAATCTGTGAATCTAAAAATAATATCAAATAATTTTCAGATTTAATTATGTCTATCATGATATGGACTACACTTTTGATACCAAATTTTAAGTTAGACTAAATGCAAAAGGACGAACAACAGGAGATTATTGAAATTGTATCTTTAATCAGTTGAATCTATCTGTGATGACATTAATTGCAAGATAAAGATATTGTTGATAGTGTTGATACAAACGAACACGACAATTTTACGTTTAAAAGAAAAAAGACAAATACTGCGCAATCAAACAATATATCTCGGATAATTGCAAATTATCTTTATAATAATAAATATGATGAAGTAAAAGATTATTCACCTATATTAAAACACGCGTTTATAAAATATAATCAGTATCGTCGTTAGCACATGTCGAGCGAATGTTTAGTGCAGGTTGCTTACTGTTTGATGATTTACGAGGAAAATTGACCGATCGTCATTTTGAGATGATGCTTTTATTAAAATTTAATAGTTATTTTTAATTTATCAAAAACTAACAATCAGAAAGATCAATTAATATTATTAATTTTCGCATGTGATTCTGCAATGTATGTGATTCTGAGGAATTATGAATTTTGTTATTATTTAATATTTTGTCATTATCGATTGTATTGATCGATTTTATTGATAATTTATTTTTAACTTAAAATATAATTTTTAAAAATGTAATCACTGATCTTGTATTTTCTCTATGTATTGGCTGTTTTTTTAAAGTTATATAAGTATATATATACATAACGATATAACTTATATAGTTATACTTACCAGGTGTATAAGTTTAATTCGCTGTTTGCTTATAGGTAGTATTAGTGAGCGTACAAAGCTATCCTGGGCACACAACACACTTTTTTTTATGTGTTTGACATTTGTCAACATTAACCAGTGCATATCATCAGCAATTTCATACAACAACATTTTTTTTTTCCGTAATCATGTCTAATTTTTTGCTAAAAAAAAGCATATGCGGGAAGCTTTGCTTTTCTGTTTCAATTTGAAGAAATCGGCTGCCGAATCGCATCGAATGTTTGTGGAGATCTATGGCGACAATGCTTTATCGGAAACAACATGCAGAGATTGGTTTTGCCGGTTCAATGACGATAATTTTGACCTGAGTGACAAGAAGCGTGAAAATCGGCCTAGGAAGATTGAGGATTGTCAATTGCAGGCTCTTTTGGACGAGCATAATACCCAATCGCAAAAAATGCTTGCCGAGCAATTGGGTGTTTCTCAAGCAGCCATTTCCATGCGGCTACATGCCATGGAGAAGGTTCAAAAGATCGGAAAATGGGTGCCGCATGAACTGAACG
>Ga0157364_1008763_pt1 | contig 10483 bp, 7 predicted proteins | sample AttsexASBM2_FD_111476 | JGI IMG/M metagenome (GOLD analysis project Ga0157364, IMG submission 111476) | Fungus gardens microbial communities from leaf cutter ant in Ribeirão Preto, State of São Paulo, Brazil - Atta sexdens ASBM2 | ecosystem: Host-associated > Fungi > Mycelium > Unclassified ... | reverse complement strand
TGCAGTGCTTACATTGCTGCAAAAGCCAACATTTTGAACAATATCTACTTAAGTAAGTGAATAAATAACGTGAATAAGTAATGAGAATGTACAAAAATAAAAATTACGTTTTGTCTCTTTTTGTGATTTTCTCTAAAACGAAGAAAAAAGGAGCTTTTTATCTCTACAGAACATTTTTTCTTAGTTTATCGATCCCCTAGTTTTGATATTTAAATTCCAGACACCCTGTATATTTCATTGGAAAAAAATAATAAAAATTTATAATTTTCCTAATTACTGCTAAAGAGCAGAAATATTGCTTATTTTTTTATTAAGTTTGCAATGATTGTTTATGAAAAAAAGACAAAAGATTTTTTTGAATTAGATATCATGAAGAAGAAGATATTATCAATGCTGAAATAGTTACATAGAAAACGTTCCATTTGGAGTTATGCTATTATTTCTTAAAAGGTTCTTTAAAATGATGTTCCAATTCAGAATATAAAAAAGACTCCTAAAAGATTGCTACTTTTAAGATGTGTCATCTTTTTTACCAAACAAGCAACATATTAGACTAGCCGATTAGAAATTAGAACGAATAAAGTAGGATGAAATATTTGATCATGTGCAAGAAATAGTTTGAACCGCAAAGAATTAAAATTCCTCGAGTGTTTACACAAAATTTATTTATACGTTTATCTTCAAAAGTCAAGCCGAAACGGTTGGACAATGTAATTTTGAAGTAAATTATTTTCGTCACTGTCCGCGCATCTCGAAGCATTAGATGCGCATTGAACATTGTCTGTCAAGCACGATGCAACCTACCGCATCGGCATACAATAATGCACCATTGTTATGTGCATCGCATTTACATATACGCAATTTCACACGCTCTAACTCACCCCATCGCATCGGCTCACTCACCACCCATTCTGCGCTGCGTTCGATGCTCTCACGTGACGTCGGGCAATCTCGCATTTACATTTACGTGAGAATCGTGCAGCGGGAAAATAAACGAGCGCAACAATAATCGAATCCCCTCGCCGCTTTATGCCCCCGATTCCATTTCTAACACGGCTCAAACGCTATTGTACACTAATGAGAAATTAATAATAATGAACAAATATTTTTAATGTGTTTCATGTAAAACGCGTACGTCACGGCAAACAAATCAATGCCATTTAATTACAGAAACATATTAATTCAAAATGCGAATACACGATGGTTGACGTCAGTGTAAATTAATCACTGATTATGATCATTACTTGATCCCAATTCAGAATCAGATTCGAAATCGCGCATAATTGTAGAAGTCATTCTCCTTGCTCTTGTGCTTTTCACATGCGCACAGCGATCTTTGTTCAACCATTAGCCGAAGTCGAGGACCACCCGCGTTTATGCATCTGACCTAATGACCCTCGCGGCGCGATGCATACTGTGATATTACAACTGCTCTCGTACACTGTCGGCATGCGATGATACGCATTATCCACTCCATTTTCATTCGACCACATACTATGTTGGCCTCGCCTTTGATTATATTAGCCTCAATGCGTACCATGTTTGACCTAAGGCAGACATGGTTTTCATCATGTTGATGCCAAAATTGTTAATTTGATGTAGGATGATTATCAAATTAATCATTACCGAATCTCACAAGAGAATGTGCTACATTGTAAAAGTGATATCAAAAAATTAACCAACCGAATTATTAAATTTGAAATAAATATTCTGGTGAATTCTTGAGATTCTAATCATCTGATGGTTCTCTTCAACTCTCGTAATTCTTATTTGAAACATTTTTTTCAACAATGTATTCTCAAGATATTTTGTATTTAAGTTAAAATGGCCAAAAATGTTCCGATCTAAGTCAGGTACAAAATTCATTATAGTTGATTTTGAGTCTCATTGGATCTAAACAGGCCAATGTAGCGTTTCCTTGTCAGAGCAGTCAATTGACAATGATTAATATTCATAAATCGTCTTTCGTATTTCCGCAATGCATTTTATTAATGCTTGTATTAATAGAGTCGTTTAAATGGACTATTAGAAAAATATTTGAGATATTTCAAAATTATTGTGAAACATAAGTAAAATATTTGAGACAAAATTGTTATGAAATATACATTTTGAAGGCAATCAGAGCTAAAAGTTGCGACGTCTGATTCACTCCAATTGCAATAGTACGAAGTGATGTAACGTTTAAAGCAAATTGCGTGCAATTTACTTTGCGACATAATTACGACTGTGCCCCGTGATGTGAACGCGCTTCGAGAATTGTCGTGTAAATGAATACATATTGACACGCCATGGATGCTGCATTCGGATGCGTATGGTCTTCTCGTATTTAGAGACGCGTGCACTTTCATCTGGTTTCCTTTTTGTCTCTCCAGCATATACACGAGATAGCCGGTGTATTCAATTCCATGGTACATACTCTCTCGTACGAGCAAACTGGATAAACAGGAGTTAATTAATCATAGAGTTCGCCACCGGCTAATAATCATCGTCCTACTATAAAATAATTAATTATGTGCTATATAGTTTAAATGAGACAGTTTGATATAAAATTTAAAAATGTTTAACCATTTCACAGATATACTAATTTTAAATTTCATTTTCTTTATTATAAGAAAGATCAGACCATGGAACTCATTGATCATAATGATATAAGAATATTATAATTGCTAATGTGTGTGTGTGTGTGTGTGTGCGTGTGCGTGTGCGTGTGTGCGTGTGTGCGTGTGCGTGTGTGCGTGTGTGTGTGTGTGTGTGCGTGCGTGCGTGCGTGTGTGTGTGTGTGTGTGTGTGTGTGCGCGTGTTCACATAAATTATATATGCGTGTATGATGCATGTCTACTATTCGTTGATAGTGAAAAGTTTAGTTTTAAGCTGCGAGTAGACTCGATTTATCACATAATTTGAGCGAAGAAGACGGGTAATTTTCTGCAGGCTGTACATTATGTGCTCATCGTGAAAGTTTGAGTTCCGGGTGTAAGAAAGTTTCTTCCCCATATACATTGTAATTACGCTGTAGCATCATTTACACGCCGTAGTCACGTGCATCGTCCTCTGATGCATCTTACATCTCCGCTTATGGCTTTAATGGCCCATAGTTTGCAGACTATAGGTAATTATGAGCTTAATGAAAAATGTATGATAAAGATCTGCATTATTCTTCTTAATGGAGATATTATGAACAAAATATACAAAATTTCAGACATTCAACCTTTCTTTCTCAATGTCGCGTGGATTATGAAATTAATCCTATATTCCGTTCACATACGCACGTTTGAATTCGTCATCATTGATAATTTTTCATCAAAATAACTATTATAGCATCCCTTCTCTTTGCAAATGTAAAGATCACGGTTCACCTCACGTGATACAGACGCGTCCATTGTTCATGCGGAAACGAGATGTCATCACATCGGGCAGGATGTATACGCTGTATACGTGTGTCGATGTGCAATTACGTTCAAAGCTCTCTCTTTTCCGGGGCATCAGCGTCCCCGCTGATATATACATACGTATCCGGTTTTCCTGTTGCACGATACAACGTCTACACCGCACTGCAGGTGCGGATATGCATCCGGCTGCATAGGACCGCGTTGACTGTGTAAACGTTGTAACCACCACCGGGGAGATCGCCGTGAGGGCTGCTGCTGCCTGCATTCTGGACGTCGCATCTCTGATTAATTACAGACGCGCCGTTGCAGCGGAGGAATATCAGCCTCCGGGGCATTATCACGGCACTGACGGAACCGTCAGTGACGAATTAAGGGACCGTCGTCGTCAGACGCCGGCTATCTATCTATCCATCTTCTCTCTCTTAGTTGCTCTTTCTTATCCGGTCCTTATCGCGCGCGTCAACGTCGCCGTCGTCGTCGTCGTCGGCCTTTCAATCTGATACATTCGGCTAAGACGAATCGTTCTCAACAGCGTCGTTCTAGAATAACGACAAGCGACAGTTTCACAAACGTTTCGTAGAATCGAAGAAGTTGAGTGATTTAAGAAGTAGTTAAGATTAATAAGATTTTAGAGAAATTCATTAATAAATTTGAAATTAATTGTCCGTCAGAAGTATTGTGTTAACTTCATTTATATGATTTTTTTTAGGAATATTTCAAAGAAATTTTGTTAGAATTTAGGACTTCTCAAAATTAATTTGCACATATATTGTTCATAAAAATTGATATTTATCAATGTAAGAATAATTTATTAATTTGTGTTTAAGAAAATGTTAATTGATTGTAAATTCATTTTTTCAAGCATTTAATTGAAACTGAACTTTTTATTATTGGTGGATAATCAATACACACATTAGTCATAATTTTATAAAGGATAATATTTCTACAGAAAAATAGTTTTTTTAAGATAAAGTTTAGGATTACTTCTTTTTTTTCAAAATATACTATATATGATTTCAACAGAAACAAGTGCTGAAATAAAATTTCGAAGTATGATTAAACGCAACTTCAGCCTCGTGGATTAAGTTACGGAAGGTCTGAGTAATCAGAATTTCTTATCTAACATTATATAGCATTGCGATATTATTTCTAGATCTGCAATGAATTGTTTGCTGAACCATTCGGTCATAGAAACTGTGTGGCACGGCAAACCTCGCTACTGGTAAATTAAGGGGCGTTAAATTGTAATTAAGATGCTATAGTCGCTGGGCACGGCTTAAATTTAAGCTACTGCTACAGAATGTTGACTTAAGGAACTACAGAGTAAATTGCGCGAGTTTCGACTTCGGTTTCGCGCATGTTTTTATACGGAACTTTCGCAAGATGTCTGGTAGCTATTTTTTACATCATAATTAAGTCAGAAATATTAAGAAAATTATTTTTAAAAAAGTATGTATATGTATGTATAATAGCATTTATAATTTAAATAAAATCTAATTTCTCATATAAACGTAAATACAAAATAATATAATTTTTCTGAAAATAATCTTTTTCTTTCGGAATAAAAATCAAGAACCTGATATATTATATTCATATATGATAAAATATATGTAGAAACATAATCCAGAAAAATGGCTTTATAAAAGGATAAAATTTGATGCGTTGGAAAAAGAAAAAGCACTGAATCAACATGGAAAATGCGACTTTTGTAGCAGCAAATGTCGCGCTAAATAAATAAACATTAACAAAAAATAATAAATATTTGCAGTGAAGATCCACTATTCGCAATTCTGAAAGTAGAAACATTGATGGTAAAAAACATTAAAAGCGTATGCTGTTTGATTTGTTATCGCTCTGATTTCAGTAACATCTCCACTCAACAACAAACTTAATCAAAACAGAATTATTATGCCTTAAATTCATGGAGAGAAACACAGCGCAATATACATGAATTCAAGTACACCTACATTAAGATAATTAATTTCCTTTAGTTAGGCTCTCTTCACCTTATTAACTATAATTGAATATATGCTTTGATATTGCTAATGCAATCTATAATATATAGATATTCTGTTCGCATACATATACACAATTTCGGTGATCTTTAGATAAACTTGCACCGCTGACAAATTACCGATCAAAATTCAACTAAACATGGATCGTCGATTATATATAGTTCGAATTAGACTAAAGTTTAATTAACGACAATAATAATCAAAGCGTTGTCCGCAAAAACATTGTACGATGTATATTATAGCAAGCGATTATCTTGGATATTTGCCTCAAGGGAATATCCTGTGTTCGTTCTGTTGGCTTAGAACTTTCCACATGGTGAATAATTCAATATTATGTAAAGGAGTATGAATCTCTCGCGATATCATTTCCCGCAATGTAAATGCTGATAAACCTGATTAAGCTATTCCTCTTCCATGTATCCTCCTCAATTAAATGAAAGTTTCTTCGCAAGAACGAATTAGCTTATTTTTCTACCTCCTCAACGTATATTTGCATCAAGTATGTTCCTTCGGAACATACTTCTCAGATCCGTAGAGAAATATGTGCTTTGTTATATTTTCACATACCGAATGATTAAAATGAGTTTCAATATTTCATAAAGATACACCTTGAAACTTTACAACCGGAATTCATTGTTTTCTCGATCGATTTATCGTATTCTTTGGTGTTTATGTTATTACATCTGATATTTCGATATTTACATTCACATACGCATATCATTAAAAGTCATTTAATTTTTCCCAAGATCTTAATCGCTAACAACTTCCCCGATATTGCACTTTTCAACTTGGATCGCACTTTCGCGGAACTTATCAAATTATAGAACATGCGATTTCGCCCTTAACGTCTGCGTACATTACATGCACGTTACGTGTTCTCCGTTTTATGTGTATGCAGATGAACTATGAACTCACAGTTGGGACTGCATTGCAAATCGACGATGTCACCGATTTGGATTTCGACGCGCGCTTAGAGTTTAGAGGAGCGTTTGATCTGGATCACGGTTAATTTCACCTTCGATTATGGCGCACAATACCAATCGCACTGCAACTCCGTTGCACCGAGAGGTCCGATTGGTCCAACCGATTGATGTATGTGCACACACGTGCATACACACACACACACACACACACACACACATCAGCACGCGCGTACAAATACATGGACACGCAGCAGTAAACTGTCGAATAGAGCCGTGAGGCGGATCAATCCACGGCGAAGCCATCGACTTTGGCGTGACGGGTTTCGTTCCAATCTCGTCAAATCCAGCAGCAGCCTGCATCACTTCATAAAAACAATACGGCGACGCCGCGTACCGAGTGAAAAAAACGCAAGCGTCCACGATTTTTCGATATCGGCCGGCGACGGTTGACCGATTTTCGTCTCCCGAACGAATAACTGAACGAGTGAGCAAGCTGTATCGTCACGGAAAAAGATCGTACTTCGCATAAAATCTAATTATTTTTTCAAGCTTAAAGATCTCGCTATATACGTATATAGATAATACGCTATACGTAGAAAGTTACGCTTGCTGAAAACAAAAAATAATAGCCAGCTGTACAGATTTTATTTATAGCGGAATTAATCCATTTAACTTGAAAAGTATCTAACTTTTAAGGAGGTTTCACGTTTTGTGATGATCGTTGACATCGCAATAGTTAAGTTATTTCGAATTTCATGAATTTCTGATCTGTCTTTTTCTCTGAAATTTACTTTCTAATTTAACTTTCTCTCCGTTTCGAATAGAACAATGCGACACAAACAATAACGCAAATGCACTTCGTTAAATAATTTCAGCAAATTCGGATGAAACCACAGCAGATGTTGCCTCATAAAGAATCCATGCGGAAGATTGCTTCGCATGTTTATTAACATCGCCACGACTGTATTAAAATTCCAATACTCCACTGAAATTTAGGATGCAGGCACGCTAAAACAATTACAAGAGGTATGTATAACCAACCGCTGTATACACTCTATTTTATCCGTTATTCAGTATAACAAATTCCGATATTCTCCGATATTCACGAAATAAATATCGAATATAGTATTTGAAATAAATGTCTGACTTTAACGGACAAATGAGACGGATCGATATATCGTATATTTTTCATACTTCTGCTTAATAATTAATCTTGTTGATAATATTATTTTTATTATTTATAAAATAATATTTTTATTATTTATAAAATAAACATGATATTTATCTTGTCATTTTAAAGAATATATTACGATATATGTATATATATATATATATATATACATTTTATTGTAATTGATTAATCGAATAAAAAGTTCGACATGGAAAGCACATGCATCGGAAAACGTTCTCTGGATGGCTTTCAATATGATACAGCGTTCGTTGAAAAGAAAAATAAGTCATATTTGCCATAATTTTATATTACTTTTACAAAACTAAAACACTTTGATCATTTTATATATATGTATATATTACACACACACATATATATATATATATATATATATATATATATAGAATATTATTTTAAACATTAATTAAATGTAACTTTTACAGTACAATTCTGTACCATATAAATTATCTATTTTTATCTTAAATTTATTTAATTTTGCAGTCTGAGAAATTGGTTAAAAATTAAACTATTCTTTTTAAAATCTTGTAATAATTGTTTGATGCGTAATAATTGTTTGATTTTCGTTTAAAATCTACAAAAAAACTTTGCTGAAGTATTTAAAAATGTAGCTAGGTGATTTAAAAATAATTTTATTTATCACAAAATAATTATGACGTTCGAGCTGATTGCTAGAATGCTAAAATCTTTTTGCAGCATTGTTTATCATGCTTGAATCATTCTACATAATTATTTTAATGATTTAACAAAATTATTTTCAGATATATATCTATCTAAATTAAATATTTTAGTAAAATTCGTTCTTTCTATATATAGTAATAATAAAAATTATTCCCCACGTCGCATGGTCAGGTCGTTCATTTCCGGACTTAACCCCGCTTGACACAATCAGCCGCAAGCTCTTCACTCATAAGCTCCGAATAAGCTGCGGATGTTAGCATACTACGGAAACGTGATAACATCTACGACCGTCTTACGCAAATCTTGTGGAGCAGATGGGCTTCAATTGCACGAGACGTTGCATGCACCGTGTATTCGCTCGGATGCCACAATCGAGATTCGCTGCAAAAACGCAAATAAAAAGGGGACGATGTCGACGATGAAATTAGTCGACGTCGCTCCGATGGTTTCGCCATACGTCCGTCTCTACCACTGTGCACACCACTGCATTCGCGCATTCCTCGCTTCTATCCTAGTTTCCTCTCTTTCTCTCCTCTCTCATACCAAACGTACCAATTTTCCCTCTCGATTCCGCTGATTCCCCTCATCTTTTCTCTCTCTCTCTCTCTCTCTCCCTCTCTCTCTTCTTCTTCTCACAAGCGAATACATCTTCCTCGATCTCCCAGCATCTTCATCCGACCGAATAGAAGAATCTAGCGAGACGGCAGCAATATCGGCGGAAATCGAATCGCAAAATGGAGAAAATGACTGCGAGTGCTTCCCTCCATGTTGAAGGGGGAATGTCAAAGAGAGAATATATCAGAAAAAGAAGATGTAGATCTAAAAAAAAGGGAGGAAGTAAAGCATGAAGTAATAGAGAGAAGGAAAGAAGAAAGGGAGAAACGGAGGAGAGAGAGAGAGAGAGGGAGGGAGGGGGCAGAAGGCAGAAGTATATTCCAAGACGAATTTTTAATCCGTTGCTTTTTATCCTTCATCCAATCAACTACCACTGCTTGATTCACGGACGTACCGGATATGTGCGTGAAAATCGCATTATCATACTAAATCGATTCGTAATATCGCGAAGCTCAAAGCAAATAGATCACAAGGAATGCATGCATATTTCAGTGAATCCTCTTCTCGCCCCTTTATCGAAGTACACGACTCTAAATCGTTGTTGTAAACGATTTAGAGTGGAGGTTCATCTGTGCGATCTGTCAATCATTTTGAAATCCTTCCCCTTTGGAGAGAAACTATGCTAAACGGTTCCTGAGTTTCCCTTGGGACTGGATTCTCGGTCAATATATCCGTGATGGACACATTTCCCACAAATCACTCGTTGTCCAATTTTACTCTCCTATTTTGTCTTTTTGCTATTGTTTGGAATACCGTGCTATGATTTATCACATATAAAATATATCGTCGTTTCGAATGTAATTCGGCTTTATAATCTGTGATAATCAATATTTTTAAAAACCTATGAATATCTTAAGATTAAGATGTTCTATAGAGGATCAGATATATTTTTAAAATTATATTGTGAATTATCAGTTCTTATTTACATATTTGTGCATGAATGAAATGTGTATAGACAAGTGCGTAATAAAGTTAGATTCCAACAGTGCAGTGGTCCAAATGTCTTGGATGATCGTTAGAACTTGATGTCTTTCTATTTCTATGCTTGTTGTTTGCGCTTCATGTCACGATCAAGTGAGTTCTAAAGTGAGTTCTAAAGTTTTTCAACAAGTTCGACGTTATGATGTCAACTGCACTAAATCGAAATAACTACAAACTTGCGACAAAGGCAAGTTTCGTGAATCAAATAGAATTCAGTTTATCATCCGAATCTATGAAGCTTATCGGACTAATACACGACTTATGCCCGTTTCTACCAATGTAGGTTAATTTTAATCTTGGCTCAGCAAACTTTTCATCTTTTTCTAGGAATTAAAGAAAGAAATTTAAATTTTTTTGAAAATTAAGTTGAACTAAGATTAAAGTTAATCTATATTGATAGAAATGGATTATTATTTCATCAATACATTAAAATGCACAAATTAAATTACTTTCTAAAATTTTTAGAGTGAACTTCACTCTGAACAGTGAAATCTCACTTATAAAGATAGAAAATTGAGGTACACTTTTTCAAGACTGACTTAATTTTCACTCTTCAAAGTGAGATTCCGCTCCAAAAAATTTAGAGAGCATCTAAACCAGCTACGTTTTATAATTAATTTCAATCGTAAATTATAATTAACACTTTAGATCTTTCTTAAGTTTAATACGCCAGAGAGAAAGAAGATTTGA
>Ga0157364_1008762_pt1 | contig 10483 bp, 7 predicted proteins | sample AttsexASBM2_FD_111476 | JGI IMG/M metagenome (GOLD analysis project Ga0157364, IMG submission 111476) | Fungus gardens microbial communities from leaf cutter ant in Ribeirão Preto, State of São Paulo, Brazil - Atta sexdens ASBM2 | ecosystem: Host-associated > Fungi > Mycelium > Unclassified ... | reverse complement strand
ATATATATATATATATATATATATATATATATATATATATATATATAATTACATATGTACATAAAATATGACACTTTTTGTATAATTAATCGATTAGCAATTATAGAGTATTATCGGCACTGCGGTTACGAATCATCGGTTATGCAGTTTATTTTTCGGGTCAACATCGAAATTCTACGCGAATTCCAATTCTTACGCGAGCGAAAGATATACGTTGTTGTTTATTACTCATTACTGACTTTCGCTTAGAACACTTTCCTTTCCCGGAACACTTAGACGTACAATCACGCGATACCATTTATTTGTAATGATGTAAGATCAGGGTGTCTCAAAATTGGCGAATTAAAATACCACAGCAAGACACTTTATATAACTAGATGGAATTAACGTACAATATATAATGTTCCTGTTTAAAATGATAGTCTCAATCTAGTCTCAATCTAGTTAATAAGAAGAAAAAAATTTTAAATAAAAATTTCTTATTATATATTTAAGGGCGCATTACTTGGGGCAGGTGGTTCCGTAATCGGAATTGGCTCAGATTTTGCTGGTTCTATAAGAGTACCTGCTTTTTTCAACGGCATTTTTGGGCATAAACCCACATCTGGTAAATTAATTTTTTTTATTATATTGGTATTCCCATTGTAATCCATTGATAGACTTAATTCTTTTAATTAAATCTTGTTGCTGTTTTAAATTACTTTTCGAATATATATATCTATTAAAAATATTAAAAAACTCTCTTATAAAAAAATATTTTAAGTACAAATTCACTGATAAAATGGAAAATTAAAGAAACTTGAACGGTTATAATATTAGTCATATTCTTTCCTTTTCGTTTTGCAGGAATTATTCCTACTAATGGACACTTGCCATTCACCGAAGACAAATATTTTCAGAAGTTGCTAACCTTTGGCCCAATGACTAGATACGCTGAAGATCTTGATTTGCTTATGAAAGTGATGACATCAAAATGCAATCACGACTTGCGTTTAGATGTGCCGGTGGATTTGAAGCAAATAAAGATCTACTATCGACAAAGTTTGGACAAAACGTTTGGTGTAGTATCCATGTCAAAAGAAATTGAGAATTGCGTTCTGAAAGCCGCTAATCATTTCGCGCGATATAATGTTCGTGCCGAGAAGGTACAGTGTTTGCAGCCGATATACCAGTATGCACGCAGGATTTAACGTACATTAATTTGACATTACAGTTACCAATAGAGTGGCCAGTAACAATTGTCGACATTGCGTTAACAGGATTCTTGAATGTAAAAAAGGTCCCTCGAGTGCTGCTAGACGCGAACGATTCCAAGGTATAAAAGAAGGTGCAAAATACATGAAGCTCAGTATATTAAATATAAGTTCAAACTTAGACTTTTATAATTCTTAACGATAGTTAAATCGATATCATTGCATTATTGTCATTACATAGTTTTTTTATTATATAAAATCCACATAATGACAAATGTACGATATCGTTGAGATCTTTAAGAGTTACAGAATCTTAAGGAAGACCTTAATTTAATGACCTAGCTAATTTTCCATACGTGAAAGTCACATCACGTACATGCCCTTTCTATTCCACTGAAAAAAAAGCAGACGTATTTCACTGTAAGATATTACGATAGAGATATTGCAGCCCGCTAATGCAGAATTGCTGCAATGTTATTTCAGAAGCGGGATACGTCACTTAATTTATTAACTTTGCGATATTATTATTAGAATCTCAGAACTGAAAAATAAAATGTGAATTATATATACAGTTATATTAGATACAGAGGAGATCGGGGCAAATTGTTACAATTTTTTATTAGCAATTTTTTCCGTACAAATTCATTTAAATTAATATCTATGCACTGTTTCAAATACATCTTTATCTAGATAGTCAATTTTTTTCTGTTTTGTGTCTGTTTATTTTTAAATATTGAAAATTAACATTTTCTATCAATAGGTAGATTTTCTATCAAATTGTAATAACTTAACTCCACTGTGGAGCAAGATATTACGTTTACAATATCACTTGAAATATATGTATATATATATAAGCAAATTTAATATTACAATATAAACATAATTCAAAATTACAATGAAATCAAATACGAAATATTTCAAAAAATATTTATTTTATAATATAAAATTATTACAAACATTTTTTAAAATAAATTATTAAAGTTAACGTTGAAAAGTCAGAATTAATATTATGCATTTGTTGCTTTTCTCACAGACAGGTGGCTATCTTTTAACTTTCTTTGTCGCTGTTGCATACGATTTCTACATTTACAGATTCTCTGTTTGTCTTTTTTTTTGTAAGTTCATACCATTTGACAGACTTTTATAAGTAGACTGCTGACTCATTATAATAGAAAGAGATGAACCTGATTCTCAGCTTGTTCCACATATGCGTATGCTATCTGTGAAAATCGTACAAATTTATGTGAAAACACTAACGTTCTTATCCGTGTGATTTATATGTGAAAGTGAGTGAATACAAATATAGCGCTGCCTAGAGCTGCTTCAAACATGGACACGAAGTCGGCAGTCTATTTATAGATCTGTGCATCATTCTGTAGAAGAAAAAAAATTATTTTCAATGGGGTAAGTTGTAACAACCTTCTCCGATCAAAGTGTAACAATTTGTCCCAATCTTCCATTTCCAATTCGAAAAAACAGATCAAAAAGTACATATATCGATTCAAATAAAATGTGTTATAATCAAATGTATACAAAAGAAATATACAAAAAGATGATACATCACATACCTTTAACTTATATATACAATAACACAAGCGATATACAATGAAATATTTACTTTTAACAGTAAAAATCAAGAAAATATACATAGTACCTTCTAGAGTTGAAATATGGCGGTTAAACTAATAGTGTTTTCTTTTGGAATACATTGAGTGTAATCACTACACCAGTTGCATGTAAGTGCTGTACTACACAAGTGTACATATACCATGATGTACACTACTTCATGTTATCGTGTTTAATTCTACTGCCGGTGACTTCCATTTTCAAATTTTTAATCACACTATATATTCTATATATTACACCGTACTATATATTACACCGTCTCTTTGAGATCGTGTAGAAACCTCACTTCATGCATAAAATTTGCACTACACTATAGCTATGGAAACACGCTACACTGTCCGAGTGTTGCACTGGTAGGCGATAGTACAGCCAAGAGAAAACGCTATAAATGAAATTGTAGAGTATCGCATATAAAAATTCATAAAAATGTGGCAACTATATAAAAAAATAAATTGTAATAACTTAGACGGGGAGCACAGACTCTTACATAACGCATAACACAGAATGCATAAGAAACTAAACCAATCAAAATCCTTTATTTTCTTCCTTTTCATAAAATAAAGGACTCTGATTGATTGCTTTTCTTATGCCTCATGTTTTATGCGTTATGCAAGAGTCTGTGTCCCTCCTGCCGTAACAACTTGCCCCAGTCTCTTTTACAACTAGATATAAAAGATATATACGCTTTAGTTTTGGATTGATGATGTAAAAGACAGCTCCACAGTTTTGTTATCGATTTATTATTATTGCAGCACCATAAAAATGTAAACATCGAATTGATGAAAGCTCTATTTGGTCTGTCGGAACACACGAAACAGATGTTATTCTTCATTATACCATTAGAAACGCATTTTCCATTCACAGAATCAGAAATATCGTATTACAGGAAGCATGCAGAGGAGATTCAACAGAAACTGCTGGTTAGTGTTCTGGAAGTCTAATACAATTATTATGTCATTATCAATTTCGTTTTTTTTACACTTAACTGCCGCTTTCCTTCTGTCTTACAGGATCTATTGGGAGACAACGGCGTATTTATTTACCCGACCTTCCGAAAGCAATTTCTTCCGCAGTTTGTATTATGCGAAACGATGTCCAGTTTGAACTGCGTAATATTCAATTTATTTGGTTTTCCCGCGGCGCACGTTCCGATGGGGCTTAATCACGAGGGAATGCCCATAGGCGTTCAGGTAAATTTTAATTAATCAATTCAGATCAAAGTTTTTTCTGCTTCTTGCAATGGAAAAAATCTAAAATGCAAATGAATAAAATCAGAATGGAATATTCAGTTTGTCGCTTAATGTACACACGTGTGTGTATAAATTTAGGTCATAGCTGCACCTTATCAAGATCGTCTTTGTCTGGCGGTTGCAAAAGAACTGGAGATGGCCTTTGGTGGCTGGGTACCACCATCCGTATCGATAAGTGATTAGGAAATGTATTGAGTTTTTTTAAGTAAAAAAAAAATTATATCAAGTTGAGGATCTTTGCAAAGACAAATGGCGCATAAATAAAGAATATTGTAACGGTCTTTGTATTAGCAATTCCTTTTACAATATTTCAACATAAATCTGAAAATATGATGTTTGTAAATAAAATACATATGTTCTCTACTCTGCTAAAGATTTATTAATGGGTTTATATAAATATTTATTATTATATGTAATTATCGTAGCAATATGTATATATGTATATATATGTAGCAATACGTGAATTCTAAGAAATCATCTGAGATCACTATCGCTTTATAATATTATTTAGCAATTAAATCTTTGCAAAATTTAATTCGATATCACTATGTTCACTTATTCGACTTGTATAGTACAACTGACAGTATAAATTGTCCGTTTCATCTATATTATTTATTATTATTTTTATTTCGAATGCCTTATGTACTAAATATCATCATTATCAATCATAACGTAAAATCTTGTTATAACATCAAGATATTCATTAAATTATTTAATCAAGATTATTTTTATAACATGCAAATGTTGCTAATAATGCATAAGCTTGTAGTAATGTAACAATATTTCTTTTCTGTTCTTGTTTATAAACAGAATGCTGCTTTAGAATTACATAAAAAAAGTAAGTTACATATTTTTTAAAGTTATATAACCATCTTTAATTATTTAGTAAAAAATCATAGAATACTGATGAATCGACAAATGCTAGAATGGTTAAGAAACTAGATTTTTACAAAATAGGAATTTTAATATATCAACAAAAAAGTTCTTACGTAACTATGGCGTAAAATATAATTTACGATACAAATATACCGTTTGTGCCGTAATGTACAAGGCACATCTCGCAAGGCACAGAATCGCCGATGCATTCATCGGACGAGAATCTACGTCAGATACGTAAAGATCATAATAACAAACGCTGATTTATGCGGCGTTTCTTTTTTTGCGCGATATAACGCAGATGTATAATTCTCTTACAACTGCGTCGCGAATTCTTCACTTCTTGCGATCACATGGCGCTATATATGGTTTACCACCATACTTTTCCCACTCGCGATTGAATTCATGTTCTAGAACCTCGGCACCGCGTTTCCTCGTTAATCCAGTCTCATCTAGACTTAACTCGCACATCTGCATATCGTCAATGCCTAACAAAAAAATAATTAATAATTTAATATGTGTACTTTATATTTCGAGTAAAATTTTCCTCAGAGAGGAAGTTTTGGAATATAGCCTTAGTATATAAATTCACACAGAAATGATTTGAAAGCATCTAAGATCCAGCTTCGTAATAGGCATTAAACTCTTATTTGTTGTGAAAAAAATAATTCTTTGAAATTAAATTTAACATAACGATATAACTTAAAGTACACGTAAAGTATAACACAAATTTAATGGCAAGAACATTTCTGTCAAAATACTGCGAAGTCATAAAAATATCAATATAAACTATATTTTCATACGTGCATATAAATATAAAAAATTATTCTGTCATTTTTACTTTTTTCAGTTATTACATCGTTAGCTATGTTTCATTTACATTTTTTTCATTTATTATAAATACAAAGATTATGATACAATTAATCGTTTTTATCTGAGTCAATTTTTACTTATTGCCTTCAGAAAACATGATTCAAAGTATTATTTGCAATACATTCGTATTAGCATAAGTAACAAATACATAAAGATAAAAATATTATGTAATACGAAATTTTACCTGCTACGAGGAGTATAGGCGATTTATCGGGATGAAGTTCCATTTGCCGTGCAACATATTGACCGTCAAAGTGCGCGTACCACCATCCTCTTTTGCCGCCGCTGTGCGTATTGTCCTGTTGTCCGGCCGCAGAGGAACGAACGAAAGGAATTCGAAAATATCTCTGAGATGATTCAACTATCTGTTGCTTCAACGGAGTCCTTGGTGTTTTTGCAGCTGGAAAACGATATGTTTAAGATTATTCTTTCCAGATGAAGATATACTTCTCACACATACATACACAAATCTATTAATCTATTGCTTCTTTAATTTATTAAGTATAACGGATTGCAACATAAAAACTACTTTATAAAATTGATTTCTGCATTAATCTGTTTATTCGTTTTTTCTTTTGCAAGATTTCTTTGAAAAAGATTGGCTGCTGCAGTAAATTAGATGATAAAAATTGATGCAGCCAATTAAAAATGCACAGCATTTTTAATTGGCTGCATCAATAGCATACGCTATTTCATTATTATTAATTTGCAATGATTATAATTATTTACCTTCTTCCATGATAGATTTTGGTGCTCTCTCGTTTTCGTCCATGATGGTTCTCTTGCGGTTTCTCGCCTTCCAAGCGTGATAAACTTTCAGTCTGCGATGAAATTCGTGACGACAAGCCTGTAATAAATAATTTTAAATAAAAAAAGTTACGGTTAACCGATATGCGTGCACGTACTTCAAGTAACTCGATGTCGCAGGACGTATTGATTGCATCTCGCAGCTCAGAATACTTCCACTTCGACAAATCATACTTTTTGTTGCTCATAGCTGCCTGTTGATTACGAACCTGCTCCGATCTACATTGCAAACAGATATTCATAAAAAAATAATATCGTGATTTTATAACATTCCGTAATACAACACTTTAACATTGAAATATATATCATGCGCTAAAAAACATATTCGCTAATATTAGTCAATAAGAAAGTTAATACAAGCCGAAATTAATACATCATGCGATTCAGTGTGAGTAAAAAATCTATACGAGAATCTGAAAGTGTTAAAATAAATCTCACAATTAATAGTATGCCTAAAAATGTACATAGAATCATCTATTTTCTTTGATAAATTTTTCGAGAAATTATAAGCCTTTCTTTGACAGGAAATAATTTATTTGCGGAGTAGGCTTTATCGAAGAATCGGTCGATAAAAATGAAAGTGAATCACTGCGTGCGATGAGGATTATTAATTCATTCGAAAAGGAAAATTTCATTAGAAGTTAGTCTTTTACACGAGAAACCCGAATAATTATACGGTACCTTATTAGCCTGTTGTTGTTCATAGGTGCTCGTACATCGGAGCCACTGCATCAATTTAAACAACAAAATATCTTATTTCTATTTTAACAACATTCTTGATTTTTCTCATATTTAAATCAATGTGTGTAAAATTATGTATCGATCAATATACCGAGTTGCAATTAAATGAAATTATAATTGATAATTTTAATAATTCAGAAATATCGTTTATATTTATGCCAATTATATTAATTAATAAATAAGATTTTACCTTCGTATAGGCGGTGGTGAATCCTCGACTTGACCATTTGATTCTTGAGCAAGTCTGACCGCCAATTCGTGATCTCTTCTTTCTTGTTCCAGTAATTCTCGATACCGATTTTCCTCCATAGCTTCTTTCTCCAATTGAGCCTTTAAATAATACAAAATAATAGCACATATATAAAATATATATTAATAATTATTTACAAAAAAATTGTCAGTCTATTTATCAATTCCATAAATAAAAAAAAATTTTTTTAAATATTTATTATTTCTCGAATTTAAAAATAAGCTAAACTATTTGTTTGTATAAAATAAAAATGCATAAACACCTTGCTTATAACAATTTAGATTTTTACACTAAAATTAATTTACCTGTTTATAAATTATCATATAGAAATTCAACGAACCTGAAGAGCAGCCGCGGTCTTTTGATCCTCCTCCTCCTGTTTTCGTCTCTGCTCCTCTTCGATCTTTCTTCTGGCTTCCATATCGAGTTTTTTCCTCCTGTTCTCTTCCTCCTCTCTCCTTCTATGTTCCTCCTCCTCCTTTCGTTTCTTCTCTAGCTCGAGCTCCTGCTGAATCTTCCTTAATCTTGCTTGTTCCTCAGCGACTTTCTGCTGCTTCACCATGTCTTGAAGAGCGACCATTTGTTTATTCATCTGATTTACTAGAGATGTGTAAAGACCATCGATCTCCGTCGGTGTAATTCTCGGATTGTTTTTGATTTTACGTATAGCTGCCTCTAGATCGTCATCGAGTCTCTTCATGTCCTGCGTCGATTTCTCTCGATTCTTCAACTGACTCGCGGTCTCCTCCATTCGTGTCAACTGCTTTCGTAGATTCTTGATTTTCATAATACCGCGAAAGCGTGGCCGATGCTGTTTTTTCGCGATGTACATCCTCGCTGTTTTCTGCAACACGATCAGATGCTGTTGCCGATAGATGATCTTGTTCTTCAGCTTGATCACCGACAATGCACAGAACTGCAGCTTGTTCCAGCGCGACTTCAACAGCCATTTCTTCACGTTAGCGACTAGTTTGCGCAGATTCTCCGGATCGGACTTCATAATCCGATCGAATTCTGCGAATTTGCCCGGCTTGAAGAAGACTCGGGTGATGCCGAATTTGAAGTCCTTCTGATTCAGCTTTAGACTGTGCAGCAGAGCTTCGCAGAAAAATCTGGGATCGAGCTTGGCAAGCTCCGGCGGCAAGTAGGACTTGTACATATTATAAAGTTCGTGAAAAGGTACCCGGCTAGGATATCCGTGCTCCATCAATTCCAGAACCGACGTCATTCCCGAACAGCGTAGTTGATTCATAATGCTGTTGCCGTCGAATTGATGCGCTACCATATCGCTATTCGGCTTGATGCATCTTATAAAGTTTGTTCCCTGAAAAATTCAGGTAAGCATTATAAACAGAGAAGACAGAACAAAGTATAAAAAAATTTTTAAATCCATATTCTTACATTGCTCTTTAACTTGTCCATCAGTTCGCCGAGTTGCGTCTTGAATTTACTGCCGACACTGATAAAAGTGAGTTTTCCCTTTTGCAACGAATGATTGGCGAATTGCGTCCTAAGGAATTTATTCCCACTTTCCTGAATAAGCCCTTCTAAGGAGGCGTGCAATGCATCGTTGTTTTTTTCAATGAATTGGTTCTATAAGATCAAAATATAAACTTATAATTACATACATATTTTTTCATTCACTTAAATTTTTCTGGATGCAAAAATTCATGTGAAATGAGTCTAAAAATTAGGAAAATGTCTTTGAAAAATGATTTTTTTACTCCTTATTTTGTGAGCAATTTTTTTACTGTTTGATAGCAGACACCGCCGGCGTAATGGCGAATCACGAAGCCCTCATCGTCTCGTAATTCTCGATGAGCCTTCAATCGTGACGTTCGCGGTAAAGTGATGCGGAAGTGACCATTCCATGCGCGGTGAACCTCGTTGGTGAAATGTGCGAAACTGTGAGTCGGCAGTTTCGACTCTTCGTCTAGTAGGAAGAAGATACCCGTATTCTTCGATTCGATTAAATCTGAAAGTTAGCGTGACAATTTATTTTCAAAATCTATAAGTGGAAATACTATTTATCATTTCATCCATGAAATGTTATCTTAAGAAAAACTGTGAAAACATTTGTTTGGATAAAACGAGACAACGTCTTCTAAATTATCTTTATATAAAAAATAATTCATTAATTAATAATTACATACTCGGGAAAAAATGTTGTACATATGAACATATTTTATATATAATTATATATAATTGTATACAAAATATGTCAATTTTTTACATAATTATATATAATTTTATATATTTTTATATAATTATATATAAATTATATATGAAACATTTCTTTTCCGGGTAATTTATAATTTTTCATTTTAAGGAATAAATGTCCGATTTTGTGATTTGCATTTTACTACTTGCAATTTTAATTTCACGCACCGATGCAATCCTGATTATCGACATAAGAGATTTTTGGAACGTTCAAGGATTCTCGGGCGTAAAGCTCCTGCTCATATTTCAGGATCCGTTCGTTAAAGAACTGCTGAAGTTTCTCGTTGCAGTAGTTTATGCAAAACTGCTCGAAACTATTGACTTTGAAGTATTCTACATACGAGAGAAAAAAATTGTTACAAGTTTCGCTTTATATAAACCAGAAAAATCTTCACTGATTAAGAACATTTTTCTCACCAAATCCTGCAATATCCAGTACGCCAATATAGTAACTTGAAGCCTTGAAAGGTATGCTCTTGTTAATCCGCGCGACAATATGATCAAACAATTTGCTATAAATAGCTTTGCCTAGAGCGTCCCTAGCATTATGGGCTTCGTAAACCTTCAAGGGCACCCTATTGCAATTAGACAATCAGAAAGAATAATAAAAAAAGGCCGCAGAAAATTTAAAAAATATTTAAATTTAT
>Ga0157364_1008761_pt1 | contig 10483 bp, 4 predicted proteins | sample AttsexASBM2_FD_111476 | JGI IMG/M metagenome (GOLD analysis project Ga0157364, IMG submission 111476) | Fungus gardens microbial communities from leaf cutter ant in Ribeirão Preto, State of São Paulo, Brazil - Atta sexdens ASBM2 | ecosystem: Host-associated > Fungi > Mycelium > Unclassified ... | reverse complement strand
GATTTCTAGCATCGTGGACATCGGGTTTAAGGATGTCGATCTTTAATAGTATCTCGTCGGTGACGAGAATCGAAAATTGAGTTGAATAGAGTCACAGTGTAAGTACATACAATATGGTCACTGAGCGTCGGCACCTTTGATGTAACAGGTCCCCAGATCACATGACTCGTCATGTTGTGAGTTGAAAAGACGCTTATAAATTTGAGAATAAAGCTACAGAATGATTTTTCTGAAAAAAAAGAGACATAATTCGGTCGTGTCATGAAAATTGCTCATAGCGAATATATTTTTAAATCAGAATTATATAATAATATAATGTTAACGAACTCATTATATAAAGATAACATTCACATTAATAATAATAATAATAATAATAATAATATTAAACATAATAAATAAATTAAAAGTAATAATTGATTAAATATTATATGAAAATTGTAATTGAATAATTATGTATGAAAAAATAATATATTGCATGAAAATTGTAATTAAATGTAAAGTTGTAATTTAATAATATACGTATACACACACATACACACACACGCGCGCGCGCGCGCGCGCACGCGCGCACATTTAATTACGAGAATACTTTATCGTATACAAATATAACACTCTACACAATATAGTCTCCGAAAAAATTTGATTTAATTTTTTAATAAAACTTAATTTTATTAACTCTTTGCTCTATTTTTCTCTTACAAATTAAAAAAAAATTAAGTACTTTGTATGAACGACGTACCACGGCTCTCATCCCGGCCAAATATAATACTCATGTTTGGCTCGATTTCTTTATCGTGAGTCTTACACGATATTGTAGGCGAAAGGGTTAATTATATTTTATATTTAGGAAAAAGGAGATTCAGCTAACCTAATCTAATTTACAATTTTAATTTACTGAAAGAAGTTATATTCCTGGTTGAAAATCGACGTATGCGCACTAAAAATTGGAGACCACATAAAAGTTCAATGTTCATACTGTATGTACTTATACTGTGATAGAGTTCAAATTGTGATCAAGTCCTAGCATGTGAGAATAAATTATTTATGATATATTCATAATCAAGCTATTATTATTATTATTACTATCCCTCCCATTCTCTTTTCTTTCGTAACTGATTGTGAGTCGAAATTATAAAAACTCTATTCGAGACTTTTTATACTATGATTTTATCAACAGTTTCGCAAAATACGAAAGTAGGTATGTACCTAGTTCCTATATCGCAAGAATGGACGCTAGTATGCGTTGCATGAAAAAGACCGAGATCGCTCTCATGATGATTTCTCTCTGTTCATGCCACGCAGAAGGGAATAAAGGGAGAGACAAAGAGGGAGATAGAGAAAGACAGAGAGAGAATTGAAACACAAGGTAAAATAGAAGAAAAATTATACGAGAAACGTACATCTTGCGGATTTAATCTTAACTCCGACAGACGAGTTCGGACATGGAACTTTTAGAATTATGCACTCGTCTATGATTCCCTATCGTAATGTTTTACCTGTTTGATATTTTATTGTGCCGGTTGCCGCGTTTTTGCCCGATACTGCATAGGAAGTGATGGTGGAACGATGGCTGAATTTCACAGGTAACGCGCCAAACGGTTCCCTCGTGCTACATTTTGTTATATCAAAAACTCCTCGACATGCATTTGCGAGTAACGATTTAAATTATTTCTACTGTCAGAAAGACATGTTCTCGCGACGAATTTCTCTTTCTTTCTCCATTCTTTACAATTGTACATCTCTTTTGTGAAAATCATTAATTACACATACCTTTGAATTATTTACGCGATTGTATAGTGTATAATATGTCTCGTTTAAAAATTAAAGACATAGATATAATTTTATCGATATTAAATGTTATACAATTTTGTTTGAACGAAAAATTGCAAAAATTTACATAAAAATGTTAAGCACGAGTTCACTTTGATCAAATAAGAAGAAATAAAAATGTTTTTATTTATTTATATTCAATATATTCTTTTGTCATATTTGTTTAATCTTGATTTGTTCATTTAATTTCAGCCTGTATATTGAACTCCTATCAGAAAACTTGTGAAACACATGGCTGACGAGAACTCTTCTAATTACCGTGCATCCTGTGCGGAAGATAATGACGAGATCGAGGGCCTTAACGAAAAACTGATACAACAACTTCTGTTGTCTACGCCAAAGTTTTTCTCTTCGGAGTCCAACAGTTCGCTGTGTGACATTAGACTAGAAAACAATAGTGGTTCTAATATAGACTCTAAGGCATTCAGTTCTTTGTCGTTCAGCCATTGCAGACATGACTGCTCTCTTCTGTGTTATGATAGCCCAGCTAAGATGTCGAGTACATCGAATCATCTTCCACCCATTGGCGTATTTTGGGACATTGAGAATTGTCAGGTTGAACTTGATATAATCTCTTCTTTCGAGAAAGAAATGATTGTTTTTTTTTTTTATCTAAACTTCTTTCAGTTTATTTTAACTTTTTCTTTTCACTTTGGAGAAAAAGAGAATAAATGAACTACAAGAAGTTTCGCTAAACGGAATGCTTATTGTACCTAAAATGAAATATAATTTGTTCTTTTTAGTTGACATAAGTTTCTTGCATAGTTTATCTTAACTTTTTTTCTTTTCATTTTGGAGGAGAAAAAGACTAACCACATAAGAAGAAATTTAGTTCAAAAGAACAGATCTGTAGATATACAGGATGTCCAATAAAGGCCATGACAATACTTAAGGGTAAATGCCTGAGGTTATTTCGATATTTTTCAAAAAAATTTCAATATCAAAATGTCGCTACAATAATTTTTTAATTATATACATTTAAAGTTAATTATAAACATTTAAAGTTATCGAATCATACTACTTAAAGTTTATGCATTTAGATGTGATACTGTGAACTAGGATTGCCATTCTCTTTTTTTTGTCCTTTTTTTTAGGGATCTGGAAACATCTGGGGAGATTTTTTAAAGATGTCTAAGATAATCATGAGCAGTAATTATTTGGGATATCTTTGGAATTTTTCCACATGTTCTCAAACGCTGTATAAAAGAATGATGTTCTGGGAAAAAAAAGAGAATGGATATGATAATTTTAGATAAAATCCTAGACAGAAGGTCTAATCGCACCTAAACATGCAAATTTTATGAGGCATGATTCGCTAACTTTAAGTGCTTATAATTCAAAAAACTATTGTAACCTCGACATTTTGGTACTAGAATTTTTGTCTTAAGATGATCTTAGGAATCAACCCTTAAGCATTGTTATGATTTTTATCGAACATCAATGACAAAAGGTTTTAGTCCAGTGCAATAAAAATAGACCTAATATTCTAATCATGGATTTCAGTGAAATAATATTATTTGTCATGAAATAATAATAATTGTATTGTAGGTTCCTAAAGGTAGATCCGCCATAGGAGTTACACAGTTAATTAGAGATAAATTTTTTGATGGCTACAAAGAGGCAGAATTTATAGTGGTTTGTGATGTTCAGAAAGAGAATAGCCAAATCATTCAGGAACTAAATGATGCTCAGGTAAAACAATTTCACGGCATAATTTCAACAAACTCCGGAACACAACGCTCATTACCAAATAACTTATTCTGCATTTGTTAGGTTAATTTAATACACGTAGCTGCTACATGTAAAAACGCTGCAGACGAAAAGCTTAAACAGGCCATTAGAAGGTTTGCCGACATCCATGGCAGCCCGGCAGCTATAATCTTAATATCTGGCGATATTAATTTTGCCGCTGATCTCAGTGATCTACGTCATCGGAAGAAGATTCATGTGATACTGTTACATAAAAAGAATACCTCAGAAGCGTTAATATTATGCGCTAATGAACATTATGACTTTATGGAGCTCACGGAACCACTGCCGTCCAGACCTCCACCAAAGGTATGAAGACTGGTATGTGACGACTATAATATTGACAAGGGAATTTCCATCCCACACTGCTAGTATTATAAATTATGCTACACTCTTCTTATATGTATCTATTTAATAAACAATATTTATAGAGTATACGTAGTATACTTTTTCTCATTCTTTATTTCCGAATATACTTTGTCTTGTGTGTATCTGTATGTAGCATACTTCGTACATCCCAATTGAATTTAGACTCATTTTCAATAATCTATATCACTCTGTACTATAACAAGACATGGCTAAAAAATGACAATTTCTAAATTAATTGCAGAAAAAGAATAGAAAAAAAGGAAAAAAAGAATATTTTGTGTGTATGTGTGTGAAGGCACATATTTTATTCCTCTACAATCCTCTACGAACATTACAAAATTATATTTTGAGATTAAAACAATAACGTTTAAAAAAGATTAAGGCTCTCAAGAAATAAATCATAAATTCCAAAATAAAAGCCAATATGATCTAACACAAGATAATCGTCTGTACTAACAAAGAAACCACACAAAGTGTTCTGATTTAATGAAACTTTGTACACATATAGATATTACGTAAAAAGATGAATTTAGAAAATGTCCATTGCAGCGGAAAAAAAAACCTTCGGTTTGAAGGGGTGAAATTATTTCTCATGTAGGTAACGAATTTAACTTTTTTCATTGTATCTTAAAAACTATTCGAAATTAAAAAATGTTTTATTTATTTACAAAAATGTTTTATACATAACTTTTACAATAAAATTACCTCTGTTCATCCACGTCAATATTTTTGAAAAATAAATTTTTTTTTAATTAAAAAAATTGTTTATTAAAAATATTATTGACGTAAATGAATAGAGGTAATTTTGTTATAAAGTTTTTGTATAAAATATTTTTTTTTTTTTTTTATTTTGATCTCGAATAGTTTTTGATATATAATGGAAAAAATTGAAAATCGCTACCACATAAGGGATGATTTCACACTATTTTTCCGTTACAGTGAACATTTTCTAAATTCATCTTTTTATGTAATTTACTATATGTATACAAAAACATTTTTTTTTAAATCAGAACTTTCTGTAATTCCCTTGTAAGTATATTAGTAAAATAGAAGGCCAGACGCACATTTCGACTTTCGGTTTGAGTGCTCTTCAAAATTGTTGATATAATTAACAAAATAAATATTTTTGCTTTGCAACAAGAAAACCAGTAGACACTTCAAAATTATTTAATTCGGAATATTGTTTTCACTGAACCGGGAAAACATCATAAATTTAAAGCCCATTCTATAGTTGCGTAAGCATAGTTGTAAGTGATTGTAAGAATTGGCCAATCATAGTCGAATATGAGAAGAATATTCTACTGAGATTGGTTGCAACTATAACGACTTACGATTATGTATTTACGCAATTGTAGAATGAACTTAATGTCAAGAAATAAAAATATTCTAAATACTAAGGGTGTTCGTTTTTCATAATTTTTTTATCTCTCTAGTCATTAAACTTACGATGTCTTTCTGATTCTTCTTAACGTTCCAAATTTACTCATTTTGATAATTTTACTGTTCTTATAAAGTGAGTAAAATAATTATTTTGTTAATTATATCGATTCTATTCCGACAAGAACTCAAATCAAAGTTTAGTCTTTTATTTTATGATATACTTGTTACACGATTATTTTTTTGTCGGCTTATATTTTTGAATTTATGATAAAAAAATTAATATTTCAAAAATTTTAGTAATTTAAAACATTCAAACTTATTTTCCGGAAAACTTTGTTTTTCGAATTATATTACATATTTACTACATATTTATTATATATTTATTACATATTTTAACAAACGAGCGATATATATAATCAAGATATATCTCAATGATTCAGCGACACTAAGGATATATTAAGTTTTTCAGTTTTATGAAACGTGCATTTAATGAAAATTAAATTTCAAATTTTTAGTACGTTCATCAATGTAGTTATTTCGTAGAGTTGATCAGTGATTTTTCAAAACAAATTCACCACTTCTATGATATATATATATATATATATATATATATATATATATATATATATATATATATATAATGTTAAAATTTATTGATACATAATCTGTCTTTCGCGTATACACATATGTATTCCCAGTTTATCTACAAATGTAATTTAACACTTTCAGGGTAATGAATCCTATGACCTTCTAATTAGTAATCTTCCCAATGAAACGGATGTTAATATTATTAAGCGTCGTCTTAAGCAATTATCTGAAAATTGCGGTGGTCGCGTGATAGATGTCCAGTCAAATACTGCCATTCTACGCTTTACGTCACATAGTTCTGCAGACAGGTATATATTTTATGAATTTTGATTTCCACAGATATATTGAAATAAAAGTTGTGTTAAATATATATAAAGCAATTACTTTTTTCTTAATTAAATTAATTTTATGAACAATATATATGAAATGATATGTATCTTTTATGATATTTTATATATTTCAAAAATAATTGAATTAAGTATTAAATTTGATAAATGAAGACAATATTAATTAGGTCTCTCAGAGTAAATTAGAATTTCCCGAAAACTTCAGATATTAATTAGAAAGTTACTATTGAAATTTACGTTTTTTATTCGTTTGCTAGCTTAGCCTATATTAATTTTTATTTAAATATCCCGCTCATACATGTCGTGCAAATCAACCTTTCGCATTCTCTGTTCTACCATTGGATCGGTATTTAAAAAAAAGAAGGAAAAACGGTCTTATATGTCTCCTTTATTATATATACAGATGTAGCAGGGATGAAAACATAAATAGGGAAGATTCGAAATAACAGACAGTAATGTAACGAACATAGTGGTATCAAAGAACATTATATAGTATAATAAATTTACTTAACTGTTATATTCATGAACACATAATAGGATTTATTATAGTGAAATTTTTCTACAGAGTAATATATATCTTATTATTTAGTATTTATTGTTTCTTTATTTAAATGTTCAATATCGCAATGTTGAGTGATGATTTTACTTCTATTTGTGGTAAGTGGTAATATCACCATTGTCAGAAATTTATGCTGCTTAATATCGAGGAATATTTATTTTATATGCAATACACAGTTTATTTTACGTGCATTCCTATTTAGAATAAAATTTGGTATTATTGTAATTACTGTTACAATCGATCGATGTTAAGGTACATTCTTGCGATCAAGGTCATTTATAAGTGAAATTATTTGTTAACAGACTATATAATAACAATGTGAATTTGTTTTTTCTTTTTTTATTTTTGGTAGGGCTCAGAAGCGTATGGAAGGAGAACTTGTTCTTGGATCGAAAATATCTGTAAAATATCTCGGGAAGGAGAAAGGAAACATAATTGTCAAAAATCTAGGTACGTTTGTGTTGGTAAAATTTTAAGCGACGTAAGATCACAAGGCGTTGATCACCCACCAAGCTTATTGTAATTAATAATATTCTTTCAGGAAGTATCATAACTCGGAGTAGGGCAGTTAGTGACTCGGAAATTGTTACTGATTCTAAACAAAGTAGCTCTAAACAAATGTATGCTGCGAGTGCCTCTGTGCTAGGGCAAAGGACCCTCCAATTTCCACATGTTCAGTCTTCGTCCTCTGTGGGTGGCTATCCTGCTTTCAATCCTCATTGCGCACCCATCAATGGCCCACAATCAGGGTTAGTTTTTGTGAAATTTAAATTTCTTATTTGGTGAATTAACATAATATTGTTTCTCTTCAATGATGGATAATCCGAGAAAGAGCCTTAGAGTCGCGAGTAGATTTTTATCCTTGCTGATTCGGGCTATGAGCTTGTAATTTGATCTTATCTGATACAAAATGTTAAATGAATATTATATTTGCTACAAAATTGTAATGAAACTTTAATATCTTTATTTCGCAGGCTAATACAACCTCCAATATTTTTTGAGAGATCATATCTGAATAGCGGAGAGGTATCTTTTAATAGGACATACAATGACCTTACTAGGGTGCAATCACCAAATATAATATGGCCACTGGCGGGACCTCAACAATATAGTCATATATGGGAACCACAATATAAAGTTAGTTTCGTTTAAGAGCTATTTAAATCTATCCATATATATCTATTTCTGTGATATATTTTCTTTACTCTCAACTTTGTTGGTAATCTGCTATAATTGGTTTATTTTTGTTACTATAATGTTTACTTTTATAATGTTCTAAACAATTACTTATTTTTGTTTAAGGCAGAGAAGTCAAAGATATTAAATAAACGAACTCACGTCCCGCAGGTTCGGGACAATAACGTTGCTATTACCACAACTTCTCGCACTCCTGAAGGTCTTAGGCGCATCAGAGGTACACATGGTACATTTCTTCATGCTTCTGAATGGATTGGAGGACGGCAATCATACAATTCATTAGCTATTCCACTTGGTTATAATGGTAATAATTTGAAATCAATTCTGTATTATGTCATTTTGATTGTATCGCTTCTGATGATTAATATTATGTATTATTGAAGTGCAATCCAATCCGTACAAACGACGTAGTCCTTCTCCGCTATATGATGCGTCGACTAGAGAAAAGAACTCGTGGCACAGTCAGGTATAAACACAATTATATTTTATTCATTTAACATATTTAGAGGAATGAAAAGATAACAGAGTGTTTATTATCTGGAAGTTTCGGAGGATTTTCTTTTTATCTCTAAAAATTATATCTGGAAACATTATAGAATCTTTTATCGAGATTTAGGAAAATTTTTGGAATTTACTTTCAAATTTTAATTCTGTCTTTCTAAAAAAATTATTGTTTCTTTAACCAGTTTTTTTTGATAATGTAAAATATTAGCAATTAATTAGTAATAAATATGATATACACATCCGTATTCACATTCTTGTGTATTTGGTGAGTTTTTAGAAAAAAATCAAAGTGACAGTAGAAGACAATACTTAACAGAATAGAGTAGCTCACTGATATCGAATTTCTTTCAATTTTGCATTGCTATCTTGAATTTTAAATAAAAATATCTCCAAAATATCGGGAATACTTTTAAAATACTGCAAATTTTCAGAATTTTTTTGCAAGATTTTAGTAAACACTCTAGAAAAGTGTTTCCCTTTTTTTTTTTTTTTCCAGAATCAGCAACAGCAGATTTCTACACGAAATAATAAAACACCATCACCTTACGAAAATAATATGTTACAAGGAGCAGGACAACATAATCAAACATCACGGTCGCATCTGAGTGATGCAGAAAACGAAGAAGTAGAGGTATTTTTTTGTATATTGTTATGACGTGTTAATTTATTAAATACATCTTATCTTTTGAGACCGTAACATGAATATACAACAAATTGGAAATAAAGTCCCTAAACGTTTATGAACATTAATATTATGAAATTGTTATTTTAAAACATATAAAAATATATGAAAAAAATTATTATTTCAATTTGTAATATTATTGTTTTAATTCTGTTAGGATTGCGTTTCAAGATAAAAAATTAATTTAGCTCAGTTTGTAGGATTAGATGTGTAATATATAAATTCACAGAGTTATTTAAGCATTGAAGATCCAACTTGATTTTAGGGTCTTTTTTCCGATTGTTTTGTGTTAATTTATTCTTTTCTCTCAATCTATTGTTTCTTAATCTTTTCTTCTTTAGAAGTTTTTTAATCCTGTAAATAATCGCGTCGGACATAACACCAATAATGGCACTAATATACCCATCGAATTGCAAGTAACAAATTTAGATCAAAACATCGATATGAAAGACATGAAGCGAATTCTTTCGTCTGTGTTCATGGAACACATCTCGGTACGTGGTCATTTATTTAATGAAAGAGTTGTAAAATAATTTATGTGTGGTCAATTTATTGTAGAGATACGTTTTTTTTTTCTATTTTAGAGCTGTCATATTTCTTTATTTACACAATCAGACGGTAATTACGCCGCTAGCGTGAAAGTACCTTCGTTATCCGACGCACAATATGCGATCTCACAATTACACCGTCGTAAAATAGGCTATAAGCGCATTTTGATATCTTATGCTCATATCGGTGGACCAAATTTGCAACTTATCCGAGCACAAATCGTATTGCTCTTGCAAGAGGTTCCGGGACACAAACTACCATTATTCAAATTCCGCGAGATGTACGAGAGCCGATTTATGATTTCTATAAGCGTGTCAGAACTTTACAAGATGAGAGACGTATGCATAATCACTGAAGATCCGAGTGGCAGAATGGTCTCGCTCAATCCGGATCATAGAAACACACCGTCGCCATGCTTTAGTAATACGATACAGGTGCGCGATTGTGTTGTTTTCTATGTAGTATTCACTAAATGATGAATAAGAAGCCGAGTCTGAGCTTTTCCGGTGACGATAGAACTTATAGTTCCTCTTACTGTCGAGAAGCTTTGATCATAACTGTAAAGCGATTCATTCTGAATTAATATACTACTCTCTTTTGTGGATAGAAAATTACACATTCGATATATATATATATATATATATATATATATATATATATATATATATATATATATATATATATAAGATAAATAAAAAAATATTTATATTAAAAACAAAAATATATTAT
>Ga0157364_1008760_pt1 | contig 10484 bp, 6 predicted proteins | sample AttsexASBM2_FD_111476 | JGI IMG/M metagenome (GOLD analysis project Ga0157364, IMG submission 111476) | Fungus gardens microbial communities from leaf cutter ant in Ribeirão Preto, State of São Paulo, Brazil - Atta sexdens ASBM2 | ecosystem: Host-associated > Fungi > Mycelium > Unclassified ... | reverse complement strand
CGTATTATCTTAAAAATAAGCAAAAATGAAAATATTGTTTGGATGTACAAAAAGTATTCGTACAGTCGAGAAATTTAGCTTTTAAGATCAGACACATGCGAAGGTCTCTTGTTTATATTAGAACGGAAGTCCCTTTTGGTAATGTAAGCTAAGATAAATAAATTCTATTCTATATTAAAACGGAACGTATTCATTGTATAAAATTATTAATTAGTGTTTATTTTTCCCAAAAGATTTTTATAAAAAAGATTACCTGTACGTATACTCTTTGCACTCACTGTATGTATTTATACCTTGTCTTAAATAATAGGTATTCGCGAGGTGACAAGATAACACCGCGAAGTTACAGCGTAAATCCGTTATTGGGATACGCGAAACTTAAGGCCGACCGAGTAAAAAGGCAATCGGATTCGGAAATCATTTCTCTGTGTCCCACACGAGCCCAATATATCGCTCCCCGAGCCGCTTTGAACAAACAGGGTAACTGGATGTATGTTGTTAATATTCCTGAACAAAACAAGTATTCGCAGCTTGTCAGAAGCGAGAAATGTTTGTAAGTATGCTCAGAGAATTAGTGTTCGTGTTGTCTTTTTTGTCTTAACAATGGAATCTAACACAGGGCCACGATACTTGTACAGAAATCACTCTAATTTAATTTACTTTTAATTTTCACGTTTTCTCTAAGTGATATTAATTCAGGAGAGGTCATGTTTTTATGTCACATTAGAACCATCATATCAGATGATGAACTTAAGGGAGACCGAGAATGAGAAAATATCAATTCTCTCTTTGTGCTTTTAGGAATGACGTGTGCGACGGTATATGCTCCATCCCGGAGGGGTACAAGAGTAGATGCCAGCAACAATTCGTGCAAAAGAGACTAGTTGCACTCGAGGGAAGCGGAAATCGACTTTACACCGATTTATTCTGGTTTCCACATGGCTGCTCGTGCCAGATCATACCGAATTTCTAAGGATACTGCGAGTACGACGTCGTATTAGCGTGAAAGGGTTAATTTCAGGGGATAAGCGCTATTAAACGGTCGTTCACGTTATTCTCTTCACGATTGTAATTCTGCGACATAGAGCGCGCCTGGCAACAGCATTGAAAGTGGATACCGATAATGTAGTGTTCTATGAACGATGTGTACTCGAGTAAAAGTGTGTATTGCGACATGTATTACCAGCGGTGTAAGACAGAAGCAGATACACGTTGTCAGTTTATCGTTAATTGCCATTGTTAATTGCGAATCACGAACAACATAATTCTGTTAAATGCGTCAATGAAAAATGCGTCAACGCACTCAATGCGTTTCTCTGCGGTGAAAAATCTTTAATAGATGGAAAATCTTTCAGCGAGAGATGTCGCTATCATTACTCGCATCGAGAGTATTTTAATACTTATACATTTAAATACTTATATATACGAATCTTTTATATATTTTATTGATTATAACAAAATCATCGAATATTTCTTATTTATGTTTTAGCATCCTCGATCAGTGATTCATTAAGCATTCTACAAAGATAGATCGCGAAATTGCGCGCTATTATCACAGATTTATTAATTCTACACATAGTTTTTAATTAATGTTATTTTTTTTTGTTTCAACAATATGTGAGAACTTTAGGGGATGTTTTAAAACAAATAGTTGTATCGTCATATGTTAAGATTATTTATACAATATAAGTACTTCAATGAGAAAAGGACGGCGGAAGAAAATTTCGTAATTATATAACAGCAAATCTTTTCTACGTGATATTAATACGCGAATGAATAACGAAGACAATTCATTTACCTTTGTTGTTTATGATTCCATTATTTTCAATAAAAATGATCATTTTACCGCAAATCGCATAAAATGTTTAGTAAAGAAAAAAAGAATTATTGTTTAAAAGATATCTTGAATCTTTGAAATAAATTATTATTTGAAATTACATAAAATGGGCAAATATCGATTGTTTGTTATAACGACTTATTATACTAAATAATTTATCGACTTCTTTGCTTAATGTTGCATGAAACACGGCATTGCGATACTAATCAAGGTGGATATACTAATGTTCAAAGAATGCAAGGAAAGATTTCAGAGGATGTAAAATAAAGGATCTCGATTTCGCAACTTGCATTAGTTCGAAAAGGACGAAGAGAAATTCAAAAAGAGGGATGAAGTCTGAATAACGGGATGACGAGAAACTAGAGGTCAGACACGCGCAAGTTTCACGCGAAAATATTATGGAGAATGTAATATGACCCTTTTCACGTACCTACGAAGTCCTTATCATAACGTTGATACGACGCAGAATGTCGCTTGTAATTTTCAATAATATTGACAATGATTATGCGTTTGATGCATAAACATTTCACGATATCTCGTCCGTTCCGATAGCAAGTTACGAAACGATGCATAAATCGTGATTCTCATGTATAATGTTTTTATGAAGATACCGAACGTTATAGCAATGAACACGAAAATGCTGAAAAACGCGTTTTCAAGAGAAAGGAAGAGAGGAACTATTTAGTGCGTCTCGGATTCGCTATAGATTCCGTTCTGCATGGAGAAACGCACCCACTCGCTCGCACCTGCTCAAGAGTTGCCACCCCGGTATCCCCCTCGGCACCCCTTCGCGTCCAGCGAAATGAGGGGTGAATTGTAGGTGTACGTACGTACGTATGTACGTACATAAGTGCAACGAGTTACACCTACACGCGGTGCGCCTATACGCGTGCACTTGTACCTTACGCGTTTCCCTCCACTCGTGCGTGACAGAAGTGTCTGTACACATGAGGTGGATGGTAGGCTACTTGAAGGGTTTCCGTTTATATGCACGCCCGCGTAAGCGTGTGTGAGCCAACGACGGACGTAAGGGGCCTTCCGCAGGGAAGCGAGGTCGTCCTGCGATAGCGTACGTGTATATATGGAGCGAAGGATGTAATGTATTAATTAAAAGAAATCTTACTTGCGAGAAATTTTCAAATTGTTATAAATACTTTATAATTTATCTCAAGTGTAATATTTCACATTTGATTCGTAATTTATCTCACGTGCTATATCTTGCGTTTAACTCTATGATTCATTAGTCCATAATTAATTTAATATTGGAAACCAATTGTAAAAGTATTATAATTTTTTTTTTTTTTTTTTTAAAGGTAAAGCTCTTTTTTTTTCTTTTTTTCTATATTTAATTTAATTTTTGTATTCTATTTTAAAATTTTTATTATTTTTTTTTTTTTTTTTTTTAAAGGTAGAGTATCTTTTCATACTCGTTGTGCGTAGATAAAAACGCCAAATGGTATTTACAGCGATAATTTACAGCGGTTTGCCTCGCATCTGGGGCCTCGGCGAGATTAAATCGAGATTCCGAGTCGATTCACGGCGTCCAGATGTCACGTTTCAGGAAGAGGAAGCCCACCTTTGATCCCTACCAAGTCGCAAGATGACGAGCGAAGCACATGGACCGCGCAAATGATGTGGACTTGTTTAAAAAAATGCTCCGAATACATAACCAGAGAAAAGCTGCTGTGTCATATATATATATCGCGCGCGCGCGCGCGTGTGTGTGTGTGTGTGTGTGTGTGTGTGTCATTAATTCGGCAAGAGACTTAATTAATTCCGATTTCAACCTTTCGACGTGCAAAATCATACGCATCTTGTATCAAATCACATGTCTGACCCATTTCCGCTTCCGTGCCATTTCCTGAGCGCGCAATCGGATAGGTCAAGTTTGTCGACAGCAGTCGGTCCTACGGCGGTTGCGCCAACACAATAGCAATTTCACGAAACCGCTAGATTAATTAGATGTTGTCGGCTCATTAATTGCTCGATTCGATTGATTGTCAATTGAAAATATCATCACACGAATCACAGAATCGAGATTTTTCTACGCGTAAAAAGGTCAGCGCTGACGGCACAGACTTTACCTATGATATTTTTTTTTCCCCGAGCGAACTTACATAAAAAAGCGACCTTGGGTACTCAGCAACAATTTTTTTAATGTGACGTAAGTTCATCGGTGGCGTTTAATGCACCGTACACGCGCGAACGCTCTGCGTCATCGAATACCATGACATTATTTACTGAAAGCGAACTGCATAACAGGACGCATCCGAGCGATCGCGCTTCAATTGCGTTCGAGAAAATATTTCACTGAGTTCGTCCGAGTAAAAATTTTGCGAGCTCGAAAACAGTGACGCAGAGATTTTTTTTTTTTTAAAGAGAGATATAGCGGCTTTGTTTCCGTTTCCGCGACGAGAGCAGAACAACGGCCGGAGGGGTCGAAACTTTTTTTTCTCTTCTTGAGATTCTTGCCACCCCCGACAGGGAGTTTTACAGTAATCTCCGTGCCAAAAGTCTATGGTGTTTCATCTCGCTTCAAGCATCCATGTTCCCCTTTCCTCTTTTTCTCTCGCGTTACATTAAGCTGGTCGACCAGCAGCTTCGAGCGCCGCGCCGGGATAAAGTCACGAGCAGTAATTATGAACGATAGCAGGGGAGAGAGAGAAGATATAATTGTGATTGATGGAAGAGAAGGGAGGAGCAGGGGGTGACTTCCTTTTAATCTCGAAGCTAACCCTTTCGTCCATCTATTGCCGCTTCTGCCCGGCCGACATCGCGCGGCGTAGCGACGCGATTTTATTACCTCCAAGTGTATCTTTGTGGAGAAAAACTGGGATATCTTGTGCATTTTGTTCCGTTTAAAGTCAGAAAACTGTTAGAGACTATATTTTGTGATAACGCTATATGCACGCGGCTGAAAACTAATTAAATTTATGTTTATGTCATTATCTTATTGTTATTTATGAAAAAAGAGATAAATGTGAGATAAATCTTGAAATTAGTTTATATCAATCCTATTTGAAATAGTATCCAGAGTATCCGCACGAAAGTGGAATACAGGCTGCATACAAAATGTCATATCAATTTTCAAACTTTGTTACTTAATTCTATATCAGTTCTGTACTAATTTTACTAAAAATAAATATGTTAAATAAAGCAAATAGTATAGAGTATATGGACATATTTCGTGCGTTATCCTGTAAAAATCTATAGAGTAAAGGCAAAACAATTGAACTGAAATGTCTAACTATAACGTATATTTGATTAAAGACTAGAGAAATGAAAGATGTAGAAGGGAGCTGAATTAATAATCATTGTTGTATATAGGCGAGAATAATAACAAGTTCATAGTTTAAACGACGTTCTAAATCGTCGTTGTAAAACATGAAACGAAGAAAAGCCTGGCAAAGAGCGAGGAAGCCCAGCGTGTCCGCTTCGTACGCGCATTATCCCCGATGCCTGCCTCTTCGCGTGCGTGCGTGCGTGCGTGCGTGCTACATGCGTTCGTGCATGCATGCGCACATGCTGCGTTCGGGCGTGTGTATGTGCGTGCGTATTCTCCTCTCCTTTCTCCGTCGCGTCTCTACGCACTCGACTCCGTAGTCCACGCACCGCCGAGCGAGCGAACGAGCGGGAGTCTGCGATCAATGCGTGGCACTGCCACTGGTCGTCATGGCAACGTAGCGCGCCACGCACAACGAGCGAACGATCCGCGTCGATCGTGCGTAAGTGCGTGCTCCGGGTGCGCGCGCGCGCGCGCGCACACGCGCGCATCATCTCACTTACACTCTCACGCACAGACGGCCTCCTGCGACGTGCCGCGACGAAACTCGCGAAAGACCGCGTGTAGAGGACGATCGATGGTACTCGCAAACTTCACGACAGTACTAATATGAACACGTGAAACGTATACTAATTCACATGATGTGCGTTTGTTCTTAAATCTTTTATCGACTTTTGTTAATTGTAATTGTAATTTGGATGATAGTTATTTTAAGAATACGTAATTTAATTTATATCGACAAAGCTACAAAATAGAATTTTTATTGCTAGTTTGTAGTATAGCAGCATCCCTTACGAAGACCATCTTCAAAAATATTTTTTTAGAAAACAACACTGTGAATTTCTCCTTATCAAATATAAAAAGAAAAATTAATGATTTTGGAAGATATTGGAAGACTCACATGCAGCAAAAGTTACTCCGAAATTAGCCGTTAACGACATGGTTCTTTTTCTAGATTTTCTAGTCTACTGTGTCGACAGCTGTCCCAAATTTCCTGTTGAGTTTTTGTCAACTTACTTGAGTATTTCTTCCTAATTTATGTTGTTATGAAGCGTCTCATTTCGCAATGTGCAACCATACATTACAATTATTTGCGTATTAAATCTTTCGATAGTTATGAATAGTTGAATGCGTTATGTAAATGAGCATTAATTTAATAGTAGTTAAATTTATTTTTTTTTTTTTTGCACTTTTCGTAACATTATTGTTATCAAGAGTTGATTGATGATACAGAATGTATGTGGATTTGAAAAAATTCGGGAGAGAAGCAATAATTCAAAAGGACAATGCACGGAAATTGTCCTGATGTTTCGCAGCCGCAACGTAGGAACGACTATGTCAGTTCGCGACAGATGTTTCTAACGAGCTTCTGTGAGAGAAAGTATCGATCGTGATATCGCTACGATTCGTTGTTCGTCATAATGAAGATAAGTCTTAACGACTTTGCTATGAAGAAAATAATCGTGCATTATGTATGGCACATTGTAATTGCATTCTGCATTAATATTTTTTTATATTAGTTTAATAACATTTGCAAATATATATTTCTAATTAGAATCGATTATATTTAGAAATTTATTTGTTAATATTCGAATCTACTTAAAAAAAAACTTGCATGTGTATGTATATTAATATTTTTTGGATATTTTTAAAAATATGAAAAAGAGGGAAAAGATATATCACTATTTCATATTTCTTTTTAAATGTTGCGGTTATTATCCTATTCCAGAAGAGCACGAAAAAGAGCATTTAAACCCTTTCAGTTAGGGTGATTTAGTGGCAAGCCACTACATCGATGATGGTATGCGTTGGATAGGAAGAGAGGGAGGGGGGTTGATGACCTCCAATTCGCTTGAACACCTAGAGTAACCCCTCGCGCCCTCGCACTAGGGTTCTTCGATAAATTCACCGATTTTCGATCTGTACCGCCATCGCAGACGTAAGGTGTTTCAAGTCAAAAACACAAAGAATACAAATTTCGAGTCAATTTCTTAAATTATTTATTTGTATTATGTAACACATTAAATTATCTTCGTAACATTGCGTAAATGCGATTTTTTCGATATGCCTTGAGATCTCTTTAATTAAAATGATACAAATTATACGAAGAAGAAATTTCACAAAGAGAAAAGATATCAAGCCGTGAGAATAAATTTCCTAAAGAATCTCTCTCTCTTTCTCTCTCTTCCGCGGTCCAGGTGATCCTCGCAACATCAGAGGGCAAAGGCCGAAGGGATTTTATACAGCAAGAGACGGGAATACGAGGGACGATTTTTCATTTTTCGTTGCCCACGAAATACCGACAATGGACGCGTGTCACGACGTTGCAGCTGCTTTCACCGCTGTATTTGACGCAATACGGCACACATGGCGCAAGATCGTCTCGTAAGACCGAAATGCACGAATAACCGAACTTTCATTGATTGATTCTGCTTCATCAATGCATAAATACATCAGATCGATAGATATTTCATAAGATCCAATCTATCAAATGGTATGCATCATCAAATGATCGTTGATATATGCATGTATTTCTTCCCTATAGATTTTAAGATCTGAAATATGCCAAAAATTTGAATGCTTTTAATACTTTTAAAAAAAATTTTGATAAAAAGTAAAATAATTATATATTATATATTAATATTAAACAAAGCATCTTGTATCGTGATGTGAATATACAACTAGGAAATAAAAGCTTTAAACGATCAAGCTGGATTTTTAAAGCTAATATTTCGGTGTGAAGTTTATGTACATTTTTAATCTAAACTGCACTGAAAAATGTACTTGTTGAATGAAAATTACTTGTTTATGATCAAAAAATTCTTTAATTATGGCTGAAAATTTTTTTCTAGATTTTTTTTAAATAAAATATATATTTTAATAGTAAAAACATACGTGAAAGTACTATTTTTTAAATAATTTGTCGTTTTAAATTTACGCGGTATTTTTACAACATATAGACGGAAAAAAAGTTTCATCCGAAATTAGAGAAGAAATAAAATTTTACATTTATTTCTGATTATTGCAGCCAATCAACCTATGTAACTCGGTGCGTCGAAAAATAATGATCGAGTTCAAGGCCGGTATTCGTAGTTAGTTCTTAGATATGCAAGATCATCTTAAGTTTAATCTTGAGATGTTATGAATCAAAGAGCCGCATTAGCGTCTTAAGACAATCTTGAAATAAGAATCGATTATTATATGAATATCGATCTAGTTCTTCTCGCCGAGGAATTAACACAACAACTTCACGTGTTGCTAAAATAACCAATTGGAGCGACAGATTTGTCGTTTTTATTCCAACGGCTGAAATTTTGTAGTTTGAATAGTTTCAACTACAAGCATCAAACGCTCAAACGCCGTTGATGGTGCTATCACACTGTCTCGACCATGTTGACCATGATCGCGATTTATATAAATCAATAATTTATATAATTCATTTTTTTTCTTTGTTGATCCCAAAAATATAAATAAATATAGATAAATATAGATAAAGGATTCGATATAGTCAGAATAACCTAATAATTGTTTAATTTAGCATGTTAATGCTGCAAGTGAAAAATACAAACACTATATCAAATCTTGCTTAAATGTCAAATTTAAGCTTCTTACTTTTTTTCATGTAGAAAATTGTGCTGTAATAGTTTTTAGTCATCGTGATCTTTTTTGTTGAAACGGGCAGTTGGGTTACGTTCCAGAAACTTGATCTCGGTCAACCCGCGTATCATTTTATCCTTGTTTATCGAATGTTGAACGAGGATAAAAGATATTTCGAATTGATATAGTCATTTTGGAACGCATCCTTGAGTGACACGTGAAAATGTATCTTTAAACATGGTTGATTGGATTCACAAAATAACATAGTACAATTATACCCAGCGAACTTTTATACCCACTGAACTTTTTTAGTGATCCGCAATTTTTAGTGTGCATGTGTCGGTTTGTACACTTACGAATATGGCGGATCTATTATTAGGAACTTAACAGAAATTCAAATTTAAGAGCCTATCTTATCATAGCTCTATTATGTATCACTTCACACATGGCGGCAAGTCATGTGATCTAGGACACTTACATCAAAGGTGCCGACGCTGGATATAGCTATACTATGACATAATCTAAAGCCCTGTGTGCTAGAATTCGATCCGAATTCTCAGGCCGAGAAATGTGTAGCCAATCAACTATACATTCCTATAAATCCAAGAATTCGGACAGAGTTCTAGCATCGTGGACACATAAATGGACACTACTATTCCTATAAGTATACTGTTGCACATGGATTTCGACTTTTCACACGAAGAGACGCATCCACTCCTATAGTCTTATAATTGTACTGCTGGACGTGGGTGCGCGACTTTCCACGCAAAGTATTGTAAGATCTACCTGTATAAAAAATCATGTGCCTATAAAAAATCTGCTCTTGGCAGAGAGAAAGATGGGATGGAAGTCGCTTTGCGTGGAAAGTCGAAACATATGTGCAACAGAATAATGATAGACTTCGTTTCTCCTCTGTGATAGATTTCCTAACCTCTATAGTCATCAACGCTTAATGACTACGTTTAGACCGTTTTAGTCCGCGGCCTATACCTCAAATTCAACTTAAATTATTTAGGTCTCATATTGTAAACACTTGATAAATCTACTCGATCTAGCTGTAGATGAGGACTCATTTTTTTAGCGGCTTGATCTAAAATAGGTCGTTTGCTTTCTCGGTGTAAACACGCGAGATTTGTACACGAGATGACTAGATAATTCGGAGCGTGGACTAAATACGACTCCATCAATTTTTAAGTCTGTTTTGATGTAAATGGTTAATAACTAGACTTGCTTTGGGTCACGATATAGATCGGGTCGCTATCAGGTTGCTGGGTGTAGCCAATATCTCGGTTTGCAGGACAGAGCGATATTTTTCCAGATTATCATTCATTTCGTGTATATATAATACATTGAGTCCCAGCAAACGAGAATGGATTGAAATGAATTGAAATGGATCCAGATTTTCAGAAATATTAATTCACAAATGTTAAAATGAATGCTTTTCAATCCTGAATGTATTTTTATTCATTTATAGAAATTGCATGGAGCATATCTCTATGCCTTTCAATCTAAAAATAATATTAGCTTTTTCTGTTCACACATACACATTGTGAATACTGTTCAATTCAAAATTTTGAATAGGAAATGTTTTTCAATCCAATTGAATCTAATTGAATCCAATTGAATTCAAAAGAATTCAATTCAATTGAATTTTTTGATTAATTGAATTCAATTAAATCAATTAAATCTAAAAGAAATATTTGCTATTTAAAATACGCATTCAGATAGAAAAAAATTTCAATCCATTTTAATCCATTCTCATTTGCT
>Ga0157364_1008759_pt1 | contig 10486 bp, 3 predicted proteins | sample AttsexASBM2_FD_111476 | JGI IMG/M metagenome (GOLD analysis project Ga0157364, IMG submission 111476) | Fungus gardens microbial communities from leaf cutter ant in Ribeirão Preto, State of São Paulo, Brazil - Atta sexdens ASBM2 | ecosystem: Host-associated > Fungi > Mycelium > Unclassified ... | reverse complement strand
TCAACTAAATATCTAGATAATATAACTAACAACATACAGAAAAATATATATTGTACGTAAGTAATAATAATTTCTTTCAAGTATTTCAAAGATTCATATATCCGTAAATCTGTTAAAGTTCATCACAAGGATCCAATTTATTCAAAATTTATTCTGAAAATTTAATACTTCTAGAAAATTAATACTTCTCAATCAAAAATATAAAATTATTTTTAATTAAAAATTAAATTAAATCAAACATTTGATTTATCTAGAATCGATGAAACAGAACTATATGTTTTAACAAAGACATCTTTTTTTCTTAAAAAGAATTCTTCCTTTGCTAGAATCAAGTACAATATCATATTTTATAATAAAAAAAATACAGTTTATATCTTAACGAAAAAAAAATAATTTTTTTGTCATTATTACTTTTTATTTCTCTAGTTTAATTTATATTTTTACTGTTTCACATATCTGTCTTACTAACTATAATTAATTATTGAAAAACGCATCACATCGCCAGTAAGATTTGAACCTAGAACAGAGCCTAATACATTTATGCCCAATCAATGTAGATTAATTTTATCTCGTCTTTTTCTAATCTTTAGAATTAGAAAAAGAGTAAGTTGAACCTAGATTAAAGTAAATCTACATTGGTGGAAACGGGCATTATGCTGAGTTAATCGCACGCTTGTGATTGAGTCATTGCCAATCGTATCTGAAAACGCGGTAGTGATTCGGCGCTAAACGCGCGCAGCAACATTGCCGTGGCTACTTTACACGACCCGGCGAGTTGTGAAGAAAAGATTATTATTAGATCGAGATTATTAGATCTCAATAAGGACTAATTAGGCTAAGAACCGATAGATTCCAAGTGCTACTTCTTACTGTAATATCATTCTTAATTTCATGATGACAGTTCAATATTATTAATATTTGAGGAAATTATATGGAAACTAAATAATATGCTGATATTTATTCAAAATAATTAAGATAAATATATGAAAACGCATCATTATGGAATAATATAAAAGTCATGTTTACAATTTGATCCCAAAATAAATATTTATTTAAATTGAAAATGTGAATTTATTTTAAACAAGAAAAAAATTTTTTTGTTTCTAAATATGTTTCGCTTTTCCTAAATATGTTGTATAGAATTGAAAAAAATATATCAAATTTTTCTGACCTAATACATTTTTTTATATCAATATATTATTGAATAAACATCAAATTAATTAAATCTGACTTTTCTTCTTTTTTATAATTTTATAATAAACTTCAAAAAAGAATATATTCTTATTTTGAGTAAATGAGTATATGAGTATTTCTAAAACTTGTGATGAATACATTTTATGACTACTAGCGAGAAAATATTTTTTATTGAAAGTAACCGTTTCTTAAAAGAAGAAAAATAAAATGAATAATTACTTTTCTTAGCAATAGAATGATATTTTTTTGTGCGAATGAGCATAATTTTAATTTTTTTTTTAATATTTTATATAAGTATTACTAAACAGTAATATTAAATATTTATAAAAGTAAAATTATGTTTAATTGAATTTGGTTAAAATTATTTTATTCAATATTTGATAACTATTAACCTTTTTTTTTCAGTGTATTCTCTTTAATAAAAATACAATCAAAATAAAGTTATGAGTCAAAATGAGAAAAAATAATACATTAAAATAAAAAAATAAATTAAACAATAAATTAAATAATTACAAACCGCACATATGTATTATCAAATATTTAATTAATATTTTAATTAGTTGATATAGGAATGTTTATATAATGTAAGTCTAAGTTCCTACTAAATAGTCATTTTAAAAGAAGTATCGTTTCAATCTTTATTATCTTTATATTATATAAAAACATATACAATATAAAGACTTTATAAGCCAAGAAGGAGACTTGGTACATGTTTTTTACTTTATTAATACAAAATATAATGCGCTATACGCGCGCTATTTAGCTTTATTTTATTTTATTAAACTGCACTATAATTCCACTGTATTATAACCTTTTTTTATCAAAATCCATGCGCTTACTTCGTGAACGACGCAAACGGTTATCAATGCAATGACAAACGTTCATGAAGTAATCATATGGAAAGAATCAATCAACATCGCGGAAAAGAGGCAATAATATATTTCAAGAGACATTCGATTTTCGATAATATGGATTTTTTAAAATACTCACAAAGATTTATACATTCTTTGTGTTGACTATTCTTTTTTAAATCTACTTTTTAAACATACTAGCTTTTCTTGCGCGCTTGCGCGATTCGTATCTTTTCTATATACAATACTAAAAATATTTCATTCTCAAATAAAACTTTTTGTTCAGAAACTTCAGTGGAATGTTTATCATTTATCATTTATGTTTATAATCAAAATAAAAATTAGAATATTAAACATGTAATGTATAACTATGGCGTATATATTCGATTGGATTAAAGGGATCGGATAAATTACGAAATTTGTACAAGTTATTAGGTTTAAGTTTAAGATAAATAAACTTGGATTATTATATGATTTGTGTTATGAAAAAGAAAAAAGAAATAAACAGTAAACTTTATTTTTATTCAGTGTCATATTCAAATTAAATTACATTATTACATTACATTAAAATTATTATTATTTATTATTTAATTTTTTAACTGTTCTTATTCTTATATTTTTTTTATAGTTTTTATTATTTGATCTAGTGGCGCCAAGTGCTTTTTTAATTTTGTGATAACACTAGAATAAACAAGGTAACGCAATTATGAATTATATTCTTTATTTAATTTGATATGGAATTTAACTTGGCGCCAGTTGTTGATATCAAATCTTTTGATTTAAGAATGGTACATATCATTAGAGTTAAGTAAATAACAAAGATGGTACTTAGTTTTTAATTTGATAGAATTTAACTTGGTTAGTTAAGTCTATATCATTTAAATTTTAATTTAGTACAATAATTTTTTTTCGAGGAGTAATAATTTTTCAGAGAATTAAAGCTGCCATTACTTGGATTATAATATAAGAGGACCTTCAATAAAAATATTTTTGAAGAAGGATTAAAACTATTACTTGAATTAGAATAATAAATTACTTGGATTAGAATAATAAAAAGATACGTAATGTATCATTTAAATTCTATTCGATATATTCTTAGCGTTTTTTTTATCTTCTTTTTTTTTAAAAAAAAGATAAGTTTGTACTAAATTTTAACAATCCTTGCATTGTCTTTATTTTTATATTTATAATGTATAATAATGAATTAGAGCGTCGCGTCATGGTATTTCATCGCAATTATTTGTGGCTGTGATCTCGCAATTTTAGCAGCATAATAGCTCTAAAAGAGTTCGATTATTGACAACTCAATAAATTTTATGCGAACAGTTGGTTCAGATATGGATTCTCATGATTTAACTGAAAATCTTTTTATTTGATTTAAAGAAGTAATGTTAATAATCGGAGTACGCGCGGAAGTTTGTTATAATTAATTCTGCTGTATGAAAGAAATGTAGGTATTATTCGACCGGATTAAGAAGCATGAATTAAAAACTCGATAACATTTGCGAGAAAAATTTTTTTGTTCAAAAGGTATCATTATATACATTTTGTATATCAAATATATCCCTAATAATCTTGTTTAATTAAACTTAACAATTTTTTATTTATTTATGTATTGGCTTTTATATAGCGATCTATAAAATGTAATTTATCAAATTCTTTATTTTTTTTTTAAACTCAAATCAATGTTACAAATTTTTAATTAAATATATTCTTGAAAAAATTTAAATATTTTAATAATTCAAATAACATAAACGTGTCGAATGTAAATTTTTTAAGTAATTGCCAATGTTCGATATGTACATCTTAACAAAATTTTAATCGGGATTACAAAATTATCTAACGTTAAATATTAAAAAACATTCCAAATTAGTTTATGAATGCTATATTTTCATGACTAATTAGCGATATTTATGTAATAAGAAAGTGATATTTTGAAAAGAATTCGTGTATAACTTTCATTAATAAACTGAATAAGATATAAAGAAATAAAAATATATAATATATACAGAGTGTTTAGAAATTAGTGATAAGATCTTTCTTAGGGACAGAATGAACTAAACTGAGAAGAAAAGTCTTCTATCTCCATTTTACAATTGTCGCAATGGTTACGAGTTATTAACTTAAGAAAATAGTCAAATTCGCCCACTCACCGCCAAATGCAAGCGCATAACAGGATAGTATCCGGCCTACTATTATATTACGCGGCTCGGTTGCGAGGAGTAGGAATGGTCTGGCAAGCGCGCCGAGCTAGCAATGGGCATACGCTTGGCGTAATAGTAGGTCGGGTGGACATGCGTATTTGATAATTTTTAGAGACTAACTCTCGTTAACTATTGCGAAAATTGTAAAATAATAGAGAACTTTTCTCAGTTTAGTCCGCTCTACATGTCCACGAATCCCGTCAGAAGAATTATCAGACAGTATATATATAATATATATAATATATATATGTATAATATATATATGTATATATAATATACACATATATATATATATATATGTATAATATATACATATATATGTATATATATATATATATATATATAATATGTATTGTATATAATATTGTATGTATATGTATATATAATGTTATTCAAGATATGATCCTGAACATTCAAGAGATCTTAGTCATCGGTCGGACATCTTGGGTAATACTAATGATGATAGTACCGCAACTTTCAAGTACTACAACTCGAAAATATACAGTCTCCGCTAAAAGTTCCGAGCCAGCTAAATATCCCAAAATGAGAAAAATGTTTTAGACAAAAATTATGTAGGGTTTAAAAAGATCTGTTTAATAATCTTATCAGTTTGATCTTGGGTGACGTCGCCAAGACGTCAGATCAAGATCGATTTTTTTAAATTGGTACCTTATTTTTGATTCTAGATTCTAAGCTATCTATATAGAATCTAGCCAATATCAAAAGTTGAAAATCATTTTCGAAACGCTACAACAAAGTTCATCTTCATTAAGTATTTTTCGAGTTATAATGTTTGAATGTGCAGTGCCATTATTAGTATTATCCAAGATGTCGTCTGATCGACGACTAAGGCCTTTTGAGTGTTGTTCAGGATCATGCCTTGGATAACATTTATTAAGATCAAAATTATTGGAGATTATTTCTCTTATTTTCGTTTTTTTATTAAAAATTCATTTTTACATAAAATGCACTGTTCAAGAAATATTTTAGCGCGTCAATTTTAAAGTGATATATCCTATATATGATTGATTGTTTAAAACACTAAAGAATTGACAGAAAATTATAAATTCTTGCACAAATATGTGCAATAATAATATCCAATCGCTTAACGCGTAATATAATAGATATATAATATACGACGTTAGAATTTATGAAGCAATTCTCTGCCTGTGATTATACAAGCGAAATGTTTGGATACAAATTTCCATAGATAGATATTGAAAAATGTTCAAGATTAAAGTTACTTGAGATCGTGAAAAGCTTGCTATTTAAAAAGCTACGCTCGTCGACCCACTTTCGTAGTAGTATCCTTTCGCCATGCCCCTCGAATGATTGGATCAACGATCTCTCTATCGTTAATATCGAAGATAGTAATAACAAGTGGCCAGCGTTTTTGCCGTTTTCGCTCGATATTAAAAATGCCCATTGCCAATAATATTATCTCTGCTTTGCATGACGTAAAGTGTACTCGAGCGAATCAAGAAGAAATGGGAGAAAGCAATGCGTCTCGCAGGGTACCAGCGAATCACCTCGATGTATATAACGCATTTATCTTCGTGTTAAAAAACTTACACGAATAATAGAAAAAGAAATATATAGATACGGAATATGCGAGATATTTCCCTCGCGCATTTTTGCATAGGGTTGGTTGTTGACACGGTGATATCGGCTCACTAGGATGCATCATCGGGTGAATTGGTGGATATTTCAAAGTAGGAAAAAGATAATCGAGAAAACATGGTTATGAAAGATGATTATTGAAAAACTGTACAAGCTCGATGAACTCGCCGCGATGAACTGTCTTCAACCCATCGACTTCTAAGTCTAGGAAATGATAGTTTAATACCAAACATTTCACAGACGGCGATAGCTAATGTCAAAAAGTCTCATAATGGCGAAGAAAAACTAAAGCTCGATTGCATATCACGGCAAACAACGTTGATGAGAATTATTCATACTTATTTTTCTTATATCTTTTACAATTCGAGCGTCCCGTCCATATTCTTGTATCTTCTCATGTTTTTAATATCTGCCTTTTAATTTTGATACACTCATTTTAATTTTAATTCTATTAACTGAATATATATGACCAAATTATTTTTCATAATTCATGAACAATTTTATAATCTTCAATTAAATTTTCATTATGAAAAGAGGAAGGATATTTCTTATATACTGTTTTTTTTCTTAGTTAATCTTTTAAGATATATTTTTAAAAAAATCTCTTTTTGCTTGATAATATAAATTTTATAATATAAATTTTTGTATGTTTTTTTAGGAGATATATATTTTTATTATTTATTTTTTATGCATTTACTTTCTCTTTTATAAAAATAGTTATACATTTTTCAATTTATTTATATATAACAATAATTAACAAGTAAACAATAAATGAAAAAACGGACAATTAAGAGCCTAAATTCGTAATAATTGGAGCGATTATATCAACATATATTTCTCAATACTACATATATAAAAATACCGAACGTTTCGATGCACTCTATTACTTTAATTTACGACTACTTGAATTGTATTAAGGAAGTTGTATTATATAAGACTACTAAGATGTCCCGAATTATTCATCAAGAGGTTGTATTATACAAGATTGCTAAAGATGGCTTAAATTAAATTACCGAAACGTTCGGTATTTGTTTGTATATACGTGTATGTAGTATTGAGATATATATATATTGATATAATTGCTCCAATTACTGCGAATTTTTCTTAATTGCCATTTTTTATTGTTTAATTTTTATTCCAAGAGTCCAACTTCAATTATTCTTTAATAATTAACTAATAAATTTGAAATAAAACATATTTTTATAATATTTTTATGATATTTTTATAATAAAAATAATGTTATTCATGCCATAAAAACTGTAACCGCAACCTCAATTGTTTATTTTTATATATGAATTCAATATACAACAGATAAAGAAACTAAACTTCATATTTGTGAATTTCGTTTGAAATTCAATCGAAGCTTTCGCTTTTTGCATAGACAAGATTTATTTGTAGCGGAGCTTATTCTTGTGCCAAACGCATCGAGCAAACAATGCCTAATATTTCCTCATAAGCAATCACATAAAATTCCATAATCACAAGAAAGAAGGAAACTGGCTTGGTAAATACTCTCTTCGCCGCGCCGAACGAAAGAAAACGAATAGGAAGAAAAACGATTGAAACTTTTTCCAGCTTGAAACGTTTCCAGCGACGCGAGCTCTACTCCGAGGATCATTTATCTTTTCCCAATACAACGGAATATTCCCGACGCCTCAAACGTAAACGAAACGCGAATTGTGGTTTTAAGCGGCATGGGTTTTCGAGAGCAAAACTTAAAGTAAACTTTCTTAAACAAACTCTTCATGAAAGACATCGCACATCGGTAAGCATCTTCGGAAAAAGATTACTAAAAAGATGCATTACTTCAGCAAGAAAACCTTTTATTATTATAGTTCGCAACTATAAAAGTATATAGGAAAATATATCTCTCTTTCTCTCGCAATTCTACGATCATCGTTAAATCTTTCAATATTTCTATTTTTTTTTATCTTATAAAAAATCGAATTGTCCGAATTACTATCTGTGATTAACAGATTTCACAGCGTGCATCAATTTTAAAGCAGTACACAAAGATTATTTAATTTGAAAAACATAATAATAAGTAAAAATCGACAGAGAAATGTTCAACACAAATAAACGAAGAAGACTATATTTGATCAAAATGAGTTTTGGTACCAAGATTCGCTTTGACCGAAGTTTTCTTCGTTTATTTATATTGAACATTTCTCAATCGATTTTCACTTACTATTGTGTTTTTTAGATTAAATAATCTTTGTGTGTTGCTTTAAAATTGATGCACGCTGTGAAATCTTAACTGCAAATAGCAATTTGAGCAATTTGGTTTCTTTATAAGAAAGCAATTTAAGAGGAAAATTGAAATGTCGAAGAATGATTAGATGACCGCAAGAGAAGAATTGGAACTCGTTTTAAATGTAGTCTTCTTCGTTTATTTGTCTAAAAAATACATTTTTTTCTCCTCCTACAGTAGTTTTAAGCTGCCGACATATCGTTTAACACAGATGTCAGATTCGAGAAAGCTCATTCTATCAGTCCTATTTGCAGTGCATTAACTTTTCATTGGGCATATATGTGTGCACGGGAAAAAAGTCGACAGACGTCGCAATTTCGATTCTCTTTGCTTGATTCTTTTCGATCCCTTCTGTTGCAGACAACGTTATAAAAGTCACGCGATTAAAATTACAACACCCTACGGCCATTTCCTGGAGATTACAATGTTCTCGCTTTTATTTCACGACATCATCGCCGCAGAAAATGGCCAGTTTACTCGGACCTCGTCGCATAAAAAATCAGATTAACTTCAGAGGTCACGGATGTTTTCAGAAACGAGTTTCATAAGTGGAAATCTTCCAGCTCGGTGTCAAATTTACTCGCTGACCAAGGTATCTTACAAAATTTTTCTCAGTCTCTCAGGTTTTAATTACACGAAAAACATTCCAATTTTCTGAGCAATTCTTCTTCGTGAAGTTCGTTGAAAGTCATTATAACATATTGTAATTCATATAGAGAATAAATAAAATAATGTGAACGATTAAGAAATATCTTATCTACTTGTTTTATTAATGAAAAGATAACTTACTATTTGTCTTGAATACAAATTCTATTCTTGTTGAAGTGAAAGCATATGTGCTTGAATAGTGTAACAATTGTTACAATATTATACCATTCTTTTACTCAGAATCACTAATTTTCATCACAAACAGAATTTTTTAATTACTTAAAAGATTGGAGAAGAAAATCTGTTTTTCACTCTGCTCTTCAAAACCACAAATGGTATTTAAATCAAACAATTGCATTGAGCAGAAAATTGTTAAATTTGTGAAGAATAGAAAGCAATTTTGGAAAATAGAGCGAGAAGAAAATTTCCTCTTCCTATTGTTTATATAAACAATGGAAAGATGTTCTACTAGATTCTCTAAAAGAATAGTACAACATTCCATTCACTATTCTAATATTGAGCGATTATTTCAATAAGGATTGAATATGTATTAAAAGCAAATGGGTTAATATTTTATTAATGAAGCAAGTATTATAAAGTAGAATTAATAAGGAGTGTATTTCAAATAATAAGTGTGTTCATATTATTTTATTTAATAAAAACCTTATATAACCTTATAACCGTATAACCTTCTGTTGAAGAAACTCTACGTCATACTTTATGATTTATTTTTCTGTCACACGTCACGAAATCAATATTCCTGGAAAAATCAAGTTAGACCACTTCTGTTAAATTTTACTTTATAATGTATGAACTGACTAATTGAAAGCAGAGAAGTGCTAAAAAAAGTTGGCGGTATTTAATTAATCGTAAGCATACGGCGGTCTCCACGGGTGACATTTGTTTTTATCTTATCGAAGGTAATGCAAATGTTTAATTCATAAAAGGAACAGATCGCTCGGCTCGAAACCTGCGCTAGCTCAAGAAATGAAAAATTTCATTGAGGCATTAATTCGGCATAATTTATAAGCCGAATATCTAACGGAGAGGAAAAAACTCGCAAAACGTTCTACTGAAGACTGAACATATATCTTCATTCATCGAAAAAGTGGATCGCCCTCTTTTTTTCTCGCGCTGACCTAGTGAAAAAAGAGGACGCGCACTTTGCACAATGTAAAGGAAAGTTTTGTGGAAATTGCAGCTTTAACGAGAAGAACGACTACGCTGACAAGGCCGACCGGGAAAACTTTAGAAAGCGATCGCGAAAGGTGGACAGGTGGACGTCGCCATTTTACTTGGCAATTTCGTCGCGCCACACTCTTTACAAAGTTTCCTTTATAAATTATGCAGGAGGATGGCTGCGCGTTTTTGCAAGAACTCGTTCATAGGCTCGCGGGTCCTCTTCGTTGGACAATAGCTATCCGAAGAGACTCCTACCCGTTGGATTTTATTCACGTTATGTCAGCACGTTCGAAGGGAACGGAGGCAACGAATCCGCCCCAACCGCACTACGGTTTTTAATGCGAAATCCTGCATAAGCATTCGCAACGTGCTCTCTGCGTTTTCCTTCTTATTATTTTACTTCGTGGTTTTTAAAGAATATACATCAAAAATTTACAAAGAGAACCAGAATTTATTAACATCGTAATGTTAAAAATAGAAAACGAAAATAATCCAATCCTTATTTTTCAAGACAGATAAAATTTATACCATTTCAG
>Ga0157364_1008758_pt1 | contig 10486 bp, 3 predicted proteins | sample AttsexASBM2_FD_111476 | JGI IMG/M metagenome (GOLD analysis project Ga0157364, IMG submission 111476) | Fungus gardens microbial communities from leaf cutter ant in Ribeirão Preto, State of São Paulo, Brazil - Atta sexdens ASBM2 | ecosystem: Host-associated > Fungi > Mycelium > Unclassified ... | reverse complement strand
TAAAAAATATAATAAATAAAATGCAATTCGACTTTTACAATAATAAAAATTCATTGTTAAAATTTTCAAATGTGAAAAAATTTTTCAGATTTGTATGTACTGTTCAAATCAATATGAAAATCTATTAAAACTTAATGATCTGAGTTGCTGAAAGATGCAAAATTTCATATGACCAACAGAAAGTTAGAAATTATTTACAATTACAATTACAGTTACACAAATACAGTTACAGTATACCATATTCATATACTACAATTGTTTTTTTTCTTTTACAATATTTTAATATATAGAATATTTTAATATATAAAATCTTCCTTTTATTCTTGCGTAGGAACTTTTTTAGAAATCGGACACCAGCGGGACAATTAAAAACCATGTCCGGAGTTGACGCGCTGTTACGCGAATAGTTTACTTTAACTATATACAAGAGATACTTTACATTTACTTTGCAGGTACTGTTACAGGCGTAAGTGCTGCATTGCGACGTATTAGTTTACCGTTACAAGTACTTTAACGTTCGACACCGAGCTCCGTTCGTCATATCGATAACATCTCGCTGATTCGACTGTCCCAAATATCGATATCGCGCGACTCGTGCAAAGCAATCGCGGAAAATACCAAACGAAATTTACGATTCATCGTGCGATACGAAGCTCTAAACGTACCATCGCGTGTCGTGGTCGTAAACTATCCCGTGCGTGTTGCAGCTTGCAGGCGCAATGTTCGTCCGGCTGCAAAATTTCGAGCATGACTTCTACTGATATGGAGGCGATGAATGGACCGAACGTGTCTCAATCAGTTTTGTTTTGCTCGTGCCTGTTTCGCCGATCCCTTTATCGTCTATAATTTCGCTGCGGTTTGCATCCTCGTGATGCAATCAGTTATACTATTCGTCGCTTTGTTGAATCGCATCAGTATTGCGTTTGTATGAAAAGAGCGAGAAAGATATCATTCTGATACTTATAGATAAAATTTCTTTTAACTTTGCAGAAAGACCGATTAAATTTTTCGATTTCTATAAGTTAAGGAGTAGAGAGGTTTAATTACATTATAAATGTTCGTATTTCTAATTAACATTATAATTGAATATACATGTAAATAAATTTTTTATAATTATCATTGTTCTACCGTAATCTCTTATATAGAAAGGTATCAATTATCAAATATATCCCTTACAAAAATTTAATACTGGCCAATTTAATATTAGAAGACAGTAATTAATTATTTATTTTAAATGTTAAAAGCATTGTCGTTTAGTATTTCTAATATTCCAAATAAGTAATTAATTAGTTTTTCAATAAATCGAAATATTAAATTGGTCAGTATTAAATTTCTGTGTACTGAAAAAGAATGATATTGTATCAACAGCATTATTGAAAATAATCTTGTTTATTTAACAACAATTAATGAATCAAATAAAATTTCATTAAGTCAAGAGCATATTTGTGTTTCATTAATAGTGTATTGCGCGCGTGTGTGTGAGACTCACAACATTATTTTTAATTAAAATAGTACTATTGATATGACATAATTTTTTTTAAATAAAATTAAGATGTTAAATGGAAAGCACATGCGAAAAAGAAATGCGTTATATCTCGATCCGTTATCTCGTGGCCGTTTTCGGTAATTATCGATTTAATAGAATAATGCTGTAATTAATGCGGATATTCAGAAATCGATGCAGCGTGCGAATTAATAATAGTAGGATTAAAGCTAGGACACGGTGAATCGCGGCGTGTTTAATTAATTCGTTGTGTTGCTAATAGGAGAATGTTGCTATAAAGATGCCCTATCGGTGGATACGTAGTATAACAATCATTGACGTTATCGTAATCTCGGAATTATTGGAGGCAACGCGTCGTGCATCCTATATTGGCTTAATCAGAAGCGAAGTACTCAAATTAAAGGCAGTCTAACGTGATCTCGTACAGTTTGCGATTTTCAAACTTTCTTTCTCAACAAGCTTAGTTCTTAAATGCTTCACTATGAAAATAGTACACTGTAATGTATACATCCAACTCAATTTGATTGCTTATAACTTTTATAAAAAAAAATATATTGTAAAAAAATTTTTTTAATTGAAACACCAGGGACATAATAATATCAAGTGAATGTATTTTTATTAACTTTTATAGAATACAGTGTCATATTTTGAAACATGAGGAAATAATAAACTAAAACACTAGGAAATAATAAATTATAACAAATTTTACTCAAGGAAAAATTGTAAAATTTTTAAAATAGAGCTCTGTTCTCTTAGATTTGTAAAAGATTAGTAAAAAAATATAAATTACTAGTATAAAAAAGTTATAAGCAATTGGCAAAGTATTGAAAAAGCATTAGAAAAAAGTTGAGTATCGAAAGGTGTTTAAGAGTTATTAATCATATTTGTCTTTCTACAGATATATTTTTCGTTAAGTTCTCGTTTAACTACTGTAATAAACATTCGAAAAGATAAGATTTCTCTTTCAATGTATGTCGTACATACACGTGATAGGCTTTACACTTCTCGTTCGATAACCGCGAAAGTAGAGCCAAGACTTTTGCTTCCGCGAAGTTTCGTGCCGTCTTTTCTTTTCTTAGACTTGGCGGTACATTTTGTAATACCACGCGACATAAATGTCGAGTTTAGCATCAATGGAGAGTAGATTCTTTAACAATGTCGCTGGCTGACTTCGTCGATATATAAATAGAAGCGAGAACGGTTGATGTCAAAGGTAACTTTGTCGTTCCACGTGGACGCGAAATCAGAACATGAGGCAGTAATTCTACAAATTCTGTTTTGCGTAATACTATATTAAACACATATGAGTGAAAAAGGTCATATTCGGTGAAGACGGTTCTTCGTACTTAATAATAAGTACCTTTTATTTAGCGACAAGTCGACAAAATGTCATTCTATCTTATTTTGCATTCCATGCGTAACAAAAACAGAATACTTGTGTTGACTTGTGCATTAAATAGAAGGCACCTAGTACTTCTTGTAAATTTATATAATTAATTATATAAGTAAATTTATATTTTCAATTTAAGTCAACTATGTTAAGCCAATTATTTATTGGCTTTAGAACACAGTTTTAATTCGAAGCTATACATTTTTTAATTTTATAAATTACACGCCGATTTAAACTTGATTAAATTGGCAAGCAATTTAATGTTATTGCTGCAAATAAGCATCTTAGGAAGTTAATAATTTGATGCAAATAAGCATCCCAAAAACTGTAAATAATTTATTGAGAAAAATATTACATATGGGATTTAAATCCCCCAGCCGGGATTTGAACCCGGATCTCTTGTATTTCGTGCAGGCGTCTTCCTAATTCAACCGCCAGGGCTATTAATATCGTTGAACTGGACAGACAACATCCGTCTCTAACGATTCTGAAAAGATTATGTAAGCGAATTATAGCATTTATGTTAGCGTGCCAGTTGAGCACAGGGGACTGTCTTGCGATGTAATTTCACGTTGGAAGGTTGAATCGCTTTAATCAGTCGATTACGGAAGCACGATGATAGTCGGTAGTGAATATTCTGCCACAACGTGCAAGCGCATAATTCGTTTAGCAATAAGAAAAAACAAATAAATCCAGAGTAACAAAATTATCATGTAGCCACTGTGAAAGTTTATGAAATCTTTAATTGATCGCTATATTTTCGAATCGCAATTTTTTTCATGGAAAAAAAAATCCGACGAACTAAATCGATGCGTAGCTTACAAAACTGAAAAAATGTAAATTCTATGAATATTATTAAGCATTAAGATCCATTTTAATCAAAAATAGAATTCTTTCTTTTATTTGATTTATTTTTAATTTTCACTTATAATTGTTTATTTAAACTTTGAAAAATGACTTTCTCTAATTATTAGTTATTGCGATCACAATCTCCACATAAGTCGATCAAATTGATAAGACATTCATCTCGGAAAGTCAGGAGTTTTGAATTCAAACTCTGGCTAAGGTAATATTTTTCGCAATAAATTTTTTGCAGTATTTTAAGGTGCTTGTTAACGTCGTTAATGAATTGATCAATATAATTTATTTTATTATATATTATTTCCAACTTTAGTTCATGATTGCGTTTTAAGTAAATCGCCGTGTAATTTACAGAAATTGAAAAAATGTATTTGTAAAAATCTACATATGAATATTATTAAGATTTGGTTCAGAAAAATAGGATTATTTTTTTCTCTTACTTCATCCGTCTCATTACTAAATCCGTCCAATATTTGCTTATATTTTTTATCTTTCTACTCTAGTTTATCGCCAAACTATGGTATTCGTCCGTGCGTGAATGATGTGCATTGCTCATATTCGCGAAATTCGCCAGCAAAATTTTCACATATTTTCTTGCATTTTATTCATTCGACGTATTTAACGCGTGGATTTAGTGATGTAGGTGCCATTTTTGAATAATTTCCTCTTTCCTTCCGCATACTCGTCCTTCGTGACTGAATATCTTTTCTTCTTCCGTGTGATTACAGGGGCGTGTTACGCCGAGTTTGGAGTACGAGTGCCTCATACGACCGGCAGCGCTTATATGTACAGTTACGTGACAGTAGGCGAGTTAATAGCATTCATTATTGGATGGAACATGGTGCTGGAGTACCTTATAGGTACGAGTGCGTGTGCGTGCGCCCTTAGCGCCTGCCTGGATGCGTTGGCGAACGGTGCTATTTCCGGGGCGATAGCCAACAGCGTTGGCACCATACTCGGTGAGTATTGACTTCGCTGCTCACACATGCAAACGATCAATTACTCCAAAACAAACAAATTTAAATGGCAAATTTTACTGGGAGAAGAAATTAGATCTTTGAACGCAGTAAATTAACGTAGACTACAACTCAATGAACAGAATATCTAAAATCGACGCATAACAGACAACTTTAAGATATCTTTCAGAATTCTTTATGAAATATCTTATGCGTCGATTTTAGACATTCTGCTCATTGAGAATCAGTATTTATTTTTAATATTTTACGAAATATTTCACATATTTTGTTATATATTTATAATATTATTTTTGGAATATATATCCATGAAACGTCTCTGTTGAGTAATTTATATTTTTAATATGTACAATCTATGTTAAATTCGGACATATAATTTTTGAAACGTCTTATATGAGTTCACTTTGGTCTTATTCTTCGCGCGTCAGTGAGCCTTAAAGTTTCCAGTCGCTCGTAAAATCGTGAAACGAGTCATAGTCGCCAGCGTCGTCGTTGGGAGCGACGTTGTAGAAATTTACGAGCAGACTTCCGTTCCTTCTTGCCGAGAGTTTAGCGACGTGATTCCTTTGTCCCGAGTTCGATCACGAAACGCTCTCTACTGCGTTTTTTCGCGATAAAGTGACGACAAGAGAGATCGATGATTTGACAGATGCATCGCGTGCGAACTACATGCGTTGCTTATGTTCACAGAATTCGCCAACAAAATTTTTATGTATTTACTGATCAGTAAAATTGTCAGAAAAAGAAAAGAAAAAGGAATTCTAGCAATAGAAATAAAAAGATATATAAAATAAAATAATTTTTTCACATCATAATAGAAATAAAAAAATATATAAAATATCATAATCTTTTCGGATAAAGAGATTATTCTTTAATTTCTGAGTTTCAAGTTTTTACTCGATGAAAGCCACATGTAGATCCCTAAGTAATTAAAATCGACTTTTATGTCTCTTAACTTCTTCGCGGATAAAGCGAATGAATAATGGGGTTTCCCCATTAATCTCATCGATTTCATGTTAGATAATTAGTGACGATAAGCTCGAACGAAAAACTACTCGACAAACAAAATATATACCTCGTATGTTTCTAGATGACGACATTGCTGAGATTGTTAATTCAAAAAAAATCGTCACGCTCAACCGAGTCTAATCCAATTTTCTAAAGCGAATTAATTTACTGAACAAGCTTTTCGTCGACGTGTAAAAAGGGTAGAACGCATGACGGCAACCTGTATGCCACGTTTTTCCTTGTTGACCGACGTTTATATACGAAGCGTTCGAGTCGACCTTAATTTTAGTGACAGATTTTTTTTTAGTAAATTTGGAGTTCTTTTTACAAATAATTTAAATGAAAGTGAGTCTTTTTCGTAAATTTTTAATACTAAATTTATTGATAATTGAATTACTAAAATAAAATTTTGGATATCTCAGCGAATAATAAAATCTCAATAACATTATTATTTAATTATATTATATTTGAACATATGTTGCAATTTGATTTGATTAAGGAAGGATCGAAAAATCTATTAATAAGATTAAGAGGTTGAGGATTTCGAGACGTGCTCCGAAAGGGAAGGACTTCGGGATTCGTCTATTAATTTATGACACGCGTAGCCACAGGCGAAACGGATCGATCGTGCATATGAGCGCAAATTGTAGACCAGCTAATTCACGTCATGTGCCTGTTTTATGAATATTCAGAGATGCTTGGTAGCGACATTAAGCCAATATTCTCTAAAGTGAACGTCGATGTTTGAGGAAGATATAATGGAAAAACGTCGCAAATTAGTTATGATGCTGCTAGCAAATAAATGCATTATTGTGCTACAAAAACAATAGAATAATTATAAAATTCATGTAACGACAAAAAAACATTTTTACATACAAAATTATAATTAGCATAATATTCTTTCGTTTTGTAAGGACAGGGGAAAAAAGTATTTACGTCATTACTCCGTGGCATACATACCATGGCCGTTCCAATAAATATCACATCACATCCAATAAATGTTATATGTTATGAGTTTGGCGTTTGCCAACATTTTTTCAAGAACCTTTCGATCAAACATGAATGTAATAAGATTAACGTTGCTGTAAGACTAATAATGTTGCAGAAGACTTCTCTTCCGATCGTTCCCAGAGGCTATAGAGTTCTCTGCGCTCCAATTCCTCCGGAATTTCTTGACGTCTGAATCTTTTTGTGCAACATTGTTAGAGAGTAGCCCGACGTTACTCTCGTCCAAAGCGAGTGATTCAAGAGCGACGTGAGTGATTTCTCATGTTACGACGTTTTCTGCTTGAATCAACCTCTTTCCGTCAGTCAATTTTCGGAGTAATTCACGGGGGATATCTTTCCCGTGCTTTCGTTCCCGCCAATTTTTGTATTCTTGAGACGAAACATATCTTTTTCTATCGATTTTATCATTGTCGTATTGATCGATATCCATTATTTTTCTGACAAGATAAGCCGTGACGGTTGCGTGGACTGTAAATTTTATCGCGTGTTGCTCGTATTCAGTTCGATCGTAACAACTTGTAAACCTGTGTAATTAAATACAGATATCCCTCGCTGGAGCTCAATAATAATTAATATAATATAAATTCAGTATTATTGAGTCTAATTAATTGCTTGCATAGCAGATCACCATCAAAATAAAACAATGTTTCGTCAATTTCTGTTTCTCATGATTAATGAATATCGATTAATCGATTAATGTTAGACATTATTTGTTTTCATTATATTCGTGATCGGTATTAATAGAATACTATAACACCGAACGTAATATTATCCACATTATGATGCTTTTATGCAACACGTTGCGTCTATGACAATGAATAGTAAACTGAAACTTTTGAGAGCTTTCGTAATAAAAGTAACGTTAAACAAAAAAGTTTAGTATATTAAATTACAGACACTTGCGGCGATTATATTATTATCATTAATTAATTGTCCATCCTGCATTTCTAAGAAAAAGAAGAGTTTAATTAAATACGGCTCTCGCGATATTGCACTTTTTCTCTACCTCGACGACATATTTCCCATGCAATCAAAAAAGTTCCATGTAAGAATGAACTTTTACGGTATTAACGCACGTAATGTTATGAAAATACCGCGCGTCTCATATATTTCGTTCGCATTTCAGAAACTCATAAGAATAAGGCGAGCAAGCTTCATCGTCTTTTTAATACACGCGACATGCGAAAAATGTTAACTCTGACACCGTTTGTAAATTCCATTGATGCTTTCACGTTTCAAGGGAGAAAATGCTCTTTCAGGATTTGATATTATTAGATGTATGGAAGTACAGTTGAATATACCCGATTAAGTTACGTATCTAAACACGCATGCCTTTCCTCTCAAAATGCAAAGAAAGAAAGTTATCGCAAATTTAAAAAATTATCGAAAATATCTGTTTAGTTTGAAAAGTAATATTATACTTTTGGATAAAAATTGCAAATATTCAAATTGCTTGGGAAACTCGATAAACTATCTATAAAGTGGATTTATGTCCGCAGTATCAATATTGAAAATTAATGTTGTTATGAAGAATGTATTTATTGAAGATACTTTGAAGGATATTAGGAAAAGATGATTATATAATGACTAACATTTTACTTGTCTAATGTCCCGGAAGCTGAAATTATTAATGGTTCGGTGTACAAAGGGGTTAGCTCCCTTTATCAAACTTCTTTACACAGACGTGTCGCGACAGCGAGGAAAGTTTCACTTGCGCCAGTGGAGGAACAGCGGATGCGTCACGACGGCGGCAAGTGGCCGCAAAACCGGTCAACCTTAATTAACTTTTTCTCGCTCGTTGTGCAGACATTTGCATGAGTTGCAGCTTGGCCAGCTGTTACGCTTGCAACGCGCATGAGAGCTTGTAATTGTTCACGCGCGAGCCAAATTGCGTCGCGATATTTGATGTCGAGAGTCGGTCAAATTAATTTTGAAAATATTTTTGGAACGATGAAAATTCAGCGAAATATTCGATGAAACCAATATGGGCGAAACGATGTAATTCGTGATTCGATTGAAATAAAACAATAAATTCGCGCATCACTCCAGAATTGGTCATTTTTATTACCTAAATAATCATAAAAATTCGAAAGAAAGAAGTATCGTATGGATATTGAGGATTCTTCCTAATCTTCTATATAAATCTTTTCTAGATATCTTCAGAAGTTTTTCTCCAGCCCTTTGTATTAATACAATAAGGTTTAATTTCTTTTCGACTTTTCTCTCCTTCATCAACTCTCATATCAAGTTTCGGAAACGTCGAACATATATCTTTCAAAGTTCATCCAAATCCGCTAATTCTCATTTCGTCAATCCCGTGAAATTCTAATCCGCTGATAATCCCCTCGGATGTTTACCAAACACGTGTAATTTGTTAATTCGCACGTTCCGTGCGTAACTTACGCAGATATCTCGGCTTCACGCGTTTTGCGGTTGGTATGCACGTAAAGGGAAATCTGAGTGGTAGGGGACAGATCTGGAGAAACGCCGGGCGAACGGGAGGAGGGAGAGGGTTAAAACGGATGGAGTTGTGGTGGAGGAGAGTTTGAGGGGTTGGAAAGCTGGGCGGCATGCGGAGGAGAGAGGACAAAAGCATGAGAGGGGCGCTTGCGCGGATGAGACTAGGTCTGGCACCTGTGGACCTCATCGATCCGAACCGGTTTGCGAACCACACGCTTCGACGCTTTTTAACCTGTCCACCTGGACGCCGCGCGCCGTAGCCAACCCTTTCTGTTCTCTCCGTGTCATCTTTGTATTTTCGTAGTCTACCTGCCATCGAGCTTTTCGAGAGAAGAGTTTAATCCTTGAGATCGTTCCTTAATCCGTTCGTCTTATTTGCTAGATTAGCAAGATAGCACTTCGATCTTTTTAATTCTGCAGCGCATCTCGATACATATATCAGCAATTTCCGTTTCAAATTTAACGGGACGATGTGTAAGTGAATTAATGAATCTTAAATAAATACCTACTGAATTTTAAGCAAAGAATAATGTTTTTGAGAGTTAGTATTATTGTAATGTACAATGTATATTTTTGCGGAAAGAAATGGGAAATTTATAGTCACACATGTTCTTTTTAAAATAGGGGAAACCGAGGTTCGATGGCACAAGAGACATGTTGTGTTCCGTTTATGTATTTATGGCGAAAGAAACGGAAAAAAATTACCACAAAATATCTCTTTTATAACATAGATTCTTTCTTCTAAATTTTATTCAAACTAAACAAATATTATAATAAAAAAAAGACAAATCTGATTTAAGAGAAGACAAGTAAATTTTTTATGAATGTTTAAAAATTTCATATTAATGTTCTTCAACTTGAAAGAGTAAATCTGTACATATATCTTGCTTATTTTCGATTTTTTATCTCTACAATTTTCTACTTGTTATCGATGTAAAAATCCCTTTTCAATTTCTGCATCTCTCTCATCATGCTATTTATTACATTTATTTTGTTGTCTCATTTTAATGTGTTGTTATACTTAATACGCTTTAAAATGTCATCTGTACTTTGTATAGTATATTATAATTATGAGATTATCTCATACAACACTATCTTAAAGAATGTCCAAAGGACATCATGAATGTCTACATCATAAGGATGTTTTCAAGATGTCGCTTGGAGAACTGTGTTCTATGAGACTTTTTAAATGAAGATACTTGAAATATTATTTTGATTTCACTTCTTTTTTTATAGCATTTTATATTTGGTTTTTTCTGCAAAATATATTTGACATTTTTT
>Ga0157364_1008757_pt1 | contig 10487 bp, 5 predicted proteins | sample AttsexASBM2_FD_111476 | JGI IMG/M metagenome (GOLD analysis project Ga0157364, IMG submission 111476) | Fungus gardens microbial communities from leaf cutter ant in Ribeirão Preto, State of São Paulo, Brazil - Atta sexdens ASBM2 | ecosystem: Host-associated > Fungi > Mycelium > Unclassified ... | reverse complement strand
TATATATAAATAAGTACTATTCAAACAGTCATCAGGCTATGATTTGCACAGCCAGCCGTTTCATTATTCTGGACCATATGACTTTTACCAGAATGTTATATATTCCCATTCTAAAATCTAGTAGAAAGCTCTTTATATCAGATCAAAGTTTTATCAAGATAGTAGAACAATGTTGCAAACAATTGAATATCAACAACACGAGTATAGTTGAAAGTATCCTCTTCTAGAGATTGATAGTTATCTTTGCTCTTTTTGAAGAAGTCAAGAAGTAAGCTGCAAGAAGAAAACTCAGTGTTTAGTGTTAAACTTCAAAAAAAGCTGACTATCAACCAATCATAGCTTTTCTCTAATTCAAAAATCTATTGCATTGTCATAGTGTTAAGCATAGTTTATATTGGTGTTAGAGATGGATCACATTTGACAAGTGAAGCTATGAATGCTGTATGGAAGAGTTGGATCAAGTAGAATACTTATCTGAGAGTGGATCAACTTGATCCAGGATGAAGAGTGTGAAGCAGATGGCAATCTTAGCTTCAACTTTCATGTGTTGCACCTATCTATCCATCATGTGGTTGTAATTCAGAATAGAGAAAGAGGAGGATTTTAAGTAGTGAGGTTGAGTGAAAGAGTGGAGTGTGCTACTAATTCAAATTGTCAGGCACAGTTCACACCAGGGTGGAAGTCCACAGGATGGACTCAGAGATGAGTGGACTTGTGGAATGACCTTGGCTTCAGCTTATATGCTGCACTGTCTGTCTGCCACATGGTTGCAACTTTAGATGATGGAAAGAAGTCCGAGATGGAAGTGAGTGCTGATTGATGTGTCACTGTTGAACACCGGATATTGAGTTCAATAAGAGATTATCTTCATTGATTATCAGACTAGCAGATTACAGTGTAACTACTAGTCTTATATACAAACAGAAAGTATAGGAGAGACTCGGGGTTTCAGTAGTACAACCCCTATTACCCCGAGCAGAGGTTTCAGTGTTGAGACACTGGCAGAAGTAACTCTGTCATGGAAGACTGAGTTGAATAGGAGTATCTCTACCTTGGAAGACGGAATACCCGGAGGTTTGCAGCACTGCCATAAGATGTGTTGTGAGAAAGGTGGCCACCATGGAAGGCAGGCTTGTATGTTTTGGAGGTGACTCCACCATGGGGATGTAGTTTCTGGACGAGTGGACTTGCATATGACACAAATCAATTGTTAGGCTGAAGTTCATATACTGTATTTACTAGTCTACAATACAAGTACTAGACTTTTAAGAATAAGAGAAGTCAAGTAACTTCTACAGGTAGCTATTTATCAAGGAACCTGTCAGAGGGTCTATGAAGATTGATTAGAATAGAGGAAGTTTGTCCATGGAATGACCAATGATTGGAACAGAGAAGGTGATTCATACTAGAAGATAATGTATAGGTCAGATATGAGTTAGTTGTTATCTGGAACAGATGACAGATGATCTTGGACAGTATGTGACAATTAGGAAAATTAGATGAGAGCATAGAAAAACTTCAAAGCTTCAAGAAACATAAACATATTATGTTACAACTTAAGAAGTACTACTTGTGTTAAGTAGTACAAGAGAACTCAATAGAGTTCCTACTAATCTAATCCTTCTAGCAAATTCCACCATATTCAATCATCATCTAACTATATAATTTGTGACTATTACTCCTGTAACCTGTAATAATCAAACTAAAATAGCTGAAGCCTGAAATTCAAGTTTTTTAAATCTAAGTCTATTTATCCAAGCTTACTTCTGACCCAAAGTTAGAGTTTAAGACTAAGATAGGGACACAGGTAATAATAAAAGTGTAGATGACAAGTTAGATAAAAGTATGAAAATGTTAAAACTAGTACTAATTTCTAATATTGGTAACAATACATCTTACTTCTCTAAGTTTTACTCATGTCCTAACATTTTCTAGATTTTCTCTCAAGTATACAATTAGTATAACATATAGAGATGTAATATATACTAATATAGCCATATCTAGTTAATATTATAGATAATACAACTTCTCTGATCTATACCCTTAAATCTTATTCAGTACAGATTAACTCTCTCTACTCTATGTCAATTACTTCCTGAACTTTCTTGCTGGACTTTTCAGCAACTTCATGAAACTTTCTTTCAATATCTAAGAATTACCCAGACCCAGAGTAATTACTTACAGTTCTCTATTCCATAAATACTATCTTAGGTAGAGTACATTAGTATCTAAGTCAGATAACTATACTATAAATTTATATTCTGAAATTTGACTAATGTTGGTAGCAACATATCTCATCATTTTCTGATAAATTATCTCTTAAGACTCTTTTGATATCCTCTTTCAAACATATGACCAGTGCAATAAGTAGAGATATAGTATATAAGCTAAAGCCAAAAGTCATTTGTCATATAAAAATGTAAAGTTATGGACTTTATAAATGATTTTGACTTTAGCTTATGTACTGTGCTGTTTACACCATAGTTTCTAGTATTAATTAGTTAAAGTCAATTATTAGACTGAAGATTATAGAGTATCTACCTATTCTTAAATATTAGAAAAAGTATTCAAAACACTTTAATACTCAAATTGTTAGGACTTAGGCTCAAGTAGTAGAGTAAAAATAATCTTGTATAGAGTTTACATAAGAAAACTTGATAGAGTTCCTAGTATAAAGTGTTTATCTTATATACACTAACTAGTGGTCTATGTAAGACCAATACTAACCTACTTTAATGACTATACATCATCTATAAGATCAACATATAGTAAACATATTGTATAATGTCATTCTTATATTCTTTTATATAACATATAATTATGTGACTGTGACATGAATCACCAGCTTGTGACAACCATCACATCTTATTATAATATGTGATAGTTGTGATATCATGCTATAACCTTAATCCTAAGTCCAAAATAAAAATAAAAATAAACCAAGTCTATTATTTTCAACTCTGGCATTGCCTCTCCTTCAAGGTTTTTCTTTCAGAAAAACTGACTTCTATTTTTGCTAGTTTTTCTCCAACTTTCTTAAATATTTTTCTTCAAACTTTCTATTATTCCATTGATATAACATTTTCACTATATACTTTCTTGATAATTCTTTCCTCCTAAAATTTCTTTTCTTTACTAAGTTTAACTTTTCTTGCCTCTTTACTTCTGTACTTATTCTTCCTTTGAACTCTACCACTGTTTTCTTTATATTTTTCAAGTTTTTCTCTCTTTCCCACATCATTTTCTGTTGTAAATCTCTTCCATTGCATCAAATACTTTATTACTTCTTTTATTTTTATTTCATTCAAAATTTTCTCTACTTCTTATTCTTCAACTTCAACTACTTCTATTGGTTCTATCTCTTCTATCTTCTATCTCTCTACTAGTTTTCTATATTTTACTACTTAACTGATATTCACAACTGTCAGGCGCGGTTCACACCGGGGTGGAAGTCCACAGAATGAACTCGGAGATGAGCAGACTTGTGGAACAACCTTGGCTTCAGCTTATGTGCTGTGCCGTCTGTCTGCCGCATAGTCGCAACTTCAGATAAAGGAGAGAAAGTCTGAGTGAAAGTGAGTACTGATTGGTGTGTCGCCGTTGAACACCAGAGATTGAGTTCAATAAGAGTTTATCTTCATCGATTATCAGACTAGCGGATTACAGTGTAACTACTAGTCTTATATACAAACTGATAATATAGGAGATGCTCGGAGTTTCAGTGGTAAAACCCCTATTACCCCGAGCAGAGGTTTCAGTGTTGAGACACTGACAGGAGCAACTCTGTCATGGAAGACTGAGCTGAATAGGAGTATCTCTGCCATGGAAGACGGAATATCTGGAGGGTTGCAGCACTACCATAAGACGTGTTGCGAGAAAGGTGGCCGTCGTGGAAGACGGGCTTGTATAGTTCAGAGGTGGCATCACCGCGGGGATGTAGTTTTCTGGACAGGTGGACTTGTATGTGACAGTATTCCCCCCTTAGGACTGAGTCTTCGAAGTCCTATTGAGTTTATTCGAAGTCCTATTAGATTTATCCGAGAATCCCGTGATGGTACCTAGGTCAATAATACATAAACAGAAAAGGGAGTTTTTTGCTCTTGTTTCTGTATTATTATGTCCTCTCCCGCCCACTCCGACCTTTCTCAGAACGATGCTGAAATGCTCGAGGAGTAGTGCCAGGAGATGCAACGACGGCATGAGGAGGAACAGCAGTCCCTCCTTTAGCTACAAAAGGCAGCAGAAGCCCGCCGTGCAGAGCGTGCAGCTCAGAAGGCTAGGAGGGAAGCAGAGGCCAGAGCTAAACAAAGAGGTCGCCACAGAAGATGAGGAGGGGCGATGGCCCTCCAAGAAGGCTAGGGGGAAGTACCGTGGAGGTGCTGCAGTTAAGATGGGGGGTTCTATCCCCTGCAAGAAGTGTGTGTGCGCTGGGCAGGATTGCCTGGTGCACCCCTCAAGGTGAGTAATTATTTATTATACTTATCATTATTATTTTTTTAATAATTTTCCTTTTCATAGTTGCTCCCTTGCCTGTGCTGGATGCATCGCACTCAAGCAGTGGTGTGTACCCCACACCAATACCAACACCCCAGCCATGATCCCCACTTATGGCGGGGTTCTAAGTGCCATTGAAAAGGCACTCCAGGAACTCATGGAGGAGTACTGAGGAGTCGGGAAGTCCCTCCGGGACTTGGTAGAGGGCCAGGAGAGAAACACGGCCCAATTGGAGAGAATTGGGGCTGCGATGGAGCGGAGATGGGGCTCGGAAGGAGAGAGCAGGAAGGAGGAGAGTGGAGATAATGCGGAGGGGTCTGAAGATGGCCCCAGAGAAAGTCAGGAGGGAGGGACTCCGTCGTCCGTCTCCTGTTAGATTAGTGGTGTTGTTTTTTCCCTTTTTAATAGAATTTTATTCTCTGTGAATTAGATGTGTGAGTAAGAAAAAATAAGAATTAAATGAAAATAAGTTTGAAAGTTCTGAGAAGAAAACCCCAAAAAGTGTGTGGAAGCTAAGGGTTAATGAGAATAAGCAGACAGAATATACTAGAATTTAATGAAGGAAAATCCCCATTAGAAATGCACAGAGACAGTGAACAAATGCAACAGCATGATCAGGACAATGGAAGAGGACTGGGCTTGGCGGGATATGTGATGTGGAAATCAGATACCAAGTCCGCGGCATGAGTGAGTTCGGATGTGGGGATCCATTCGGATTCGTCTCCAATGTCTTCATAACCTAGCCAGATCACCTTGTACAGGAGTTTTCATGCCCGTCGGCGATCGATTTTTGAATCCACTATCTGAGAAATTTCATATTCAGGTTCCCCGTCAATTATGACTGGAGTGGGGGCCGGCTGTATTCTCTCGGAGAAAGTGTTGGATGTGGCAGATTCGAGCATGGACACATGGAAGACTGGATGAACAGAGCACATGGACTCTGGAAGACAGAGAGTGAACAATAGAGTGCTAGGCTGAGAGATGATTTCATAGGGTCCAAGATATTTTTCAGAGAGTTTCTTTGAAGGCCGGATGGTTCGGAAGAACTGAGCCTTGACAAAGACTTTGTCACCTACTTTGAAATTGGAAGTGGGGGAATGTCGTACATCAGCGGATTTCTGGTAGCGCTGTTGGGCTATGGAGATTTCAGCTTTGAGGGTATTCTGTAATTCATTGAGATCTATGGCGAAGTTGTAGGCTCGGGAGGAAGCAATATTGCGTTCAGGGTAAACAGTGATGTTCAGATGATATTCCTTATTAGTGAAGAAAGGAGAAACACTGGTAGTAGCACTCGGAGCATTATTGTAAGCAAACTCCACGAGAGGTAGGAGTTCGGACCAGTTGTCTTGCTGGTAGTTACAATATACACAGAGGTATTGCTCGAGTGTCTGATTCATGCGTTTGGTTTGTCCATCACCTTCGGGGTGGTAACCTGAAGTGAAATGAAGCCGCATGTCGAGAGCAGTGCCTAAAGATCGGAAGAAGTTTGACACAAACTCCGAGCCTCTGTCAGAGGTGACATGGGAAGGAATGCCGTACTTGGAAAACACATGAAGGATGAATAGACGTGCTAAGTCCACAGATGTGATGGTGTCGTGGGCAGGGATAAAGATTGCTTGCTTGGTGAGCCAGTCGACTATGACCAAGATAGTGTCAAATCTGGAGGATGACAGAAGTTTCTCGATGAAGTCCATAGAAATAGAATTCCATGGTCGTTCAGAGATGGGGAGTTGTTTAAGAGATCTGTAGGGCTTGTGACGTTGTGGCTTGGATCGCATACAAGTGACACAGGACTTGCAGAATTGTTGTACATTAGCATGAAGGCTGGGCCAGGAGTATCCATGGCAGACTAATTCCAGTGTTTTGTTTTGACCAAAATGTCCTGCAAGGATGTGATCATGATTGTACTGGAGAATGCGTGTGCGGAGGTTACCAACAGATAGTACATAAATTCTGTTATTGAGGAGGAGTAGACTGTTTGGGTCTGTAGACCACCAGCCATTTGTGGAAATGTATTTTGTAGCAATTAGGTCACTAGGAAGAGCCAAGAGGATGTCTTGATATAGGGTGTCCAGATCTACGACTGTAGCTGTATGGAGGGAAGGAAAAAGAAGGACAGTGGCTTGTACGGAGGCTGTAAATTGTTCTTGAGTGAAGATGGGCTTGAAGTTGTGAGGGTTGACTGTGGCATAGCCAGTATTCCCCCCTTTAGGATAGACATCCCATTGTCTAGTGAGAGCATCTGGTTTTGTGCCGAACAACTAGGGTAGAACCTGATAACAAGGTTGAACTGGGAGAGGTACTCAGACCACTGCGCTTGCCTCTGGGTCAATATCTTGGTAGTAGAAAAATACTCAAGGTTCTTATGATCCATAACAACGTCGATGGGATAGGCTGGACCTTTCAAATAGTGCTGCCAAATCTTGAAAGCTTCAAAGATAGCAAGCAATTCCTTGTCATGTGTGTCGTAGTTTAACTCCGCCACAGTGAAAGTGTGAGAGTGAAAGGCAACTGGATGAACTTCATTATCTTTGTTAACAATAGAGAGGATTGCAGTGAGAGCATAGTCCAAGGCATCAGTTTCCACAATGAGTTGAGCATCAGAAATTCAATAAGTGAGGATAGGTGTGGAGGTGAATGTTTTTTTGAGAGAGTTGAAAGCATCTTGACAGGAGGAGTCAAACTTCCAAGAAATGTCCTTCCAGATGAGGCATATCAATGGAATGACAATGTTTGAGTAGTTGAAGATGAACCAGAGGTAAAAGTTTGCGAAACCTAAGAAGAATTGAATGTTCTTGACTTTCTTGGGTTCCGGTCAGTCTTGAATAATCTTTACTTTGTTGTCAGATATAATAAGGCCAGAAGGAGAAAGGATGTATCTTAGATACTCTACTGACTCGGAGTGAAATTTGCATTTCTCTGCTTTGGCATAAAGGCCAGCCTTGCAGAGATGCTTGAGTACTTCTTTCATATGCCAGTGATGCTCAGACATGTTATTTGAGTAGATGAGTATATCATCCAGATAGATTACGACACAGATATCCAAAAGATCAGAGAAAATGTCATTCATGAATCGTTGGAAAGCCATGGGAGCATTGGTAAGGCTGAAAGGCATTACAGACCATTCAAATGATCCATAACGTGTCCTAAAGGCAGTTTTCCATTCATCACTATCGGCGATGTGAACCAAATGGTAAGCATGGTGAAGATCTATCTTTGAGTAGACCCAAGCTTTGTGAGATGAGTCCAGTAGGTCAGAGATGAGTGGGAGTGGATAGCGATCCTTCTTGGAGATGTGGTTAAGTTCATGGAAGTTGACACAAAGGCACAGTAAACCATCTTTCTTCTTAATGAATAAGACTGGTGCACTATGTGGAGATGAGGTTGGTCAGATAAAACCCATGTTGAGATTTTCCTCAATGAACTCCTTCAGAGCCTCTTGTTCAGATGCTGACAGAGAGTATATATGGCCAACTGGAGGTTGAGCACCTTCTTCCAGATTGATTTTGAGGTCATAAGGACGATGAGGAGGGAGAACTTCAGCTTTATTTTTGCTGAAAACATCGGCAAATTCATAATACTTGAAAGAGACATTGGAGAGATCAGGAGTTTCTGCAAGTTTTGCAGAGTTGGCCTGAATATCCGAAGAACGAAGACAGAGTTTGAAATTGTGGGAGCCCAGAAGTTTTGATGCATGCAAGAATGCTGCAGCACCAATGATAGCGATGTTAGGTTGCTTGGAGTTAGACACAGAGGTCTCAGATGCAGGTATGGAAACCGCAGAGTCCGATGATTGCAGAGGAGTGTCCAAAAAGGACGGAGATGCCAATGGTGTGTTGGCCGCAATGTGAGAAGGAGCGAGATTTTCCTGCAAAGATGAACGGAAGTTTATCAATCCATTTACCCAGTCAATCAGTGGATTGTGTCGGGTGAGCCAGTTGTATTCAAGGACCAAAGAGCAGGAAGAATCAAGCAGAGTGATATAGAAGTCTAGATTCATACAATCACCAGTGGAAAATATTATGGGCAAGTTGGCAATTTTGGAGATGGTGCTGTTAGATAAACCATCAAACAAGCAAAGAGCAACTGGAGGAGTTGCGAATGTCTTCAGGTAGTGAGTATCCACAAATTTAGAGTCTACAAAGCAATGAGTAGACCTGGAGTCGACAAGAGCTCAGAACGGGATTTTATTAAGGTGATTCTGACCAAGGATCAAGGGAGAAGTAAGGGAAACAAAGAGTGAATGAAGATCGGAAAGAGCGGATGCGTTGAGTCAAATTAGACTCATTGCTGTACAGGGAAGTTCAATGCAGCCCTCAGTCTGTGCAGAGTCCTAGAGGTCACTCTCTATTTTTACAAAGGTTTCTTGGAGGCAGCTGCCAGAGTATCAGCAGTTGCTGAAGCATCACAGCCCTTGGGAGAGACCATGGTCTGCTTCTTGGGACAGGAGTCCAGTTTGTGGTCTCCTGCACTGCAATAGAGGCACAAATTGTTTTCGAGATGCTTCTTGCACTTATCACTAGTCAACTTGCCATTGCTGGCTAGTTTGGAAGAGAGGTCCACCTATGGAGTATTAGGTTGCTTCTTGGGAGCAAGGGATAGAGATGGCTTAGAGAAAGGGTTCTTGGTGGACGAGGCTGCCAGAGATGGATTTGCCTTGCTCTGGGAGGCCATGACAGAACCGGAGATAGAAGCTTTTCCTTGCTTCCAGGAGTAAAACTCGAGGGACTCTTTCTTCACCTGCCTTGCACGGTGGCGTTCGTGGTCTCTTTCCTAGTAGTGGTGATCGATAGTCATCGCTAAGGCATACATATCCTGGAATAAGGTGGGTTTTCCTTGTTTCCAGGTGGAGATAGGATCCTAGATCCGATTGGGGAGCCCCTGGTAATAGCGATGGTACAGAACACTATTCCCCCAACCTAATTGGGAGGTATAGTGTATAAAGTCCACATTGTAAGTGAAAATCTTGTTGCCAGGCTTCATGTAGAGATTGTCCAGCATGTTGGCCGCTTTACCAATGGGGTCTGAGAGACCAAAATGTCAACATAGCTCGTCCACAAATATGTTCCAGTTGGAGAGCCAGTCTTGAAGGATGCCCTGGTCTTTTTGGTTGAGGCTCACCTCAAACCAGTCCTGGGCTACTCTAGTAAGGTAGGTCATTGCGAAGTTGATTTTTGCAATGTCTGTGTCGAATTGCACTGGATTAGCATGGAAATATAGCTGGCATTAAAACAGGAAATTATTGAGCTTGTCAGACTTAGTGCCACTGAAAGTGTTGGGGATGCGGGCTTTAGTTCCCCTTGAATTAGTATTAGGTCTGGGAGTCTGATTAGCATTAAGGGTGTTAGCAAGTTGGCTGAGTACTTCAGCCAATTGTTTATTATTATTGCTCTGACAGGGTTTTGACCGTGAGTGAGTAGAGGATGTGGGTCTATTAGCTGTTAAATTAGTAATAGGATTAGTAGTGGGAACATCCTCCCAATTAGGATCATTGTTCACAGGAATGATACTTGGGCCAGGAACAGGCGAAACTGTCTGGCCAGGTTGGATTGTAATGGAAGGAGACTTTGGAGATAAACGGCCTCTTTGATGGATTTTTCTTGAATGTTGTGGCGTATTTGGCAGATAAGCCATCTGGTCACTGAAACGCAAGATCATATTGAAAGGTGTCCCAAGCGGTAGGACCGGAGTTGAAGAATTATGGCAAGAGGAAGCTATTTGGACTTTGAAGTACAAAGTGAAATAGATTGCAGATGGAACTGTGACAGAGGGTTTAGCAGGCAGAACTGCTCAGAAGCAACAGCAGACTTGGGAGTCTAATAATACTGTCAGGCACAGTTCACACTGGGGTGGAATTCCGCAGAATGGACTCGGAGATGAGCAAACTTGTGGAATAACCTTGGCTTTAGCTTATGTGCTGTGCCGTCTGTCTGCCGCATAGTCGCAACTTCAGATAAAGGAGAGAAAGTCTGAGTGAAAGTAAGTACTAATTG
>Ga0157364_1008756_pt1 | contig 10487 bp, 3 predicted proteins | sample AttsexASBM2_FD_111476 | JGI IMG/M metagenome (GOLD analysis project Ga0157364, IMG submission 111476) | Fungus gardens microbial communities from leaf cutter ant in Ribeirão Preto, State of São Paulo, Brazil - Atta sexdens ASBM2 | ecosystem: Host-associated > Fungi > Mycelium > Unclassified ... | reverse complement strand
TCGCTCTCTCTCTCTCTCTCTCTCTCTCTCTCTCTCTCTCTCTCTCTCTCTCTCTCTCTCTCTCTCTCTCTCTCTCTCTCTCTCTCTCTCTCTTCTGTGTCTTCGTCCCCGTCTCTCGTCGAGTAGCTCAGCCGCGCCGCAGCCATGCAGGCTCAACAGCAACCACAACAGCAGCAGGGTCACCAGCAGATAGCGGGCACGAGTGTGATACTGAAGATGAACGAGATTCAGCAACTGTCGACTGTCGGTACGTTGACACCTTCGTAGATTTTTCGACCTTTCGAAAGATCGAAAAATCTATATCACATTTCTGCCCTTGCTTAAAAGGTTACAGGTTTTAACCTCTACTCTTGTACTCCCGATTTCCCGACTTGTCCTTTACACTCGTTTGCTCTTTACTCTTTATTCTTTTCTATGGCTGCGAAAAATATAAAATCATATGCTGCTCCAGCATTTTGTACGTCTCTTTTGTACGTTTATGTTCTTCCCCCTTCTGGAGCTTCAATGTCTTCTGCTTCATTTTCAGTACAGCTATTCGCGCAGTATATAACCTGCCTAACAAGCGTAGTTAAAGGAGATAAATGCGTATGTATATGCACACGCGCAACACATGAGCGTGTGCATCAGGCGAGCAAGCAAGCAAGGCAAGCATGTATGTGTGTACATTTTTCTACAAGGCATCTTACTTATGATCTTAATTCAGCGATAAATTCTCCATTTGGAGAAATCAATTAGAAATTGATTTTCTTAATTGTCAAGATTATCGTTTGTGCAAACTCATTTTAATCATCAGCGCAACTAAATTTTAAATTAATATATTTTATCAAAACCGTTTCTTACATTAAATTAAAGAAAAAATATGAAGAGTTCTATTTTTATCTCCAAAACTTATTTTTGCAAAAAATTGTTTTAGCTTTTTACTGCTTATAATTCAGAAATTGGAACTATTGAGATCTTGATGTCTTTGAAAGAAATATAATTTTCAAGTAAATCAATGAATAAAAAAAACATTAAAATGAAAACCGAGATATATATATATTTTTTTTTTAAATGTATAACATATATGCCTACATTGCATGCCAAAAAATGTAAGAGAAAGTGCAAGTAAAATGAACTATTAGATATTGGCAATTGAAAAAAATTTTTTTTAATCATTTTAAATACTATATAACTGTATGCTATTACTAATATTTATAGGATAAACGTGTAAGGTTTATTATTTGAAGAGAATTTGATAGGATTTGAACAAAATTAGTATTGGTATTTCGTGCAAGTACTGTAAAAAATTACATGTGAATATCATATTGGATAGATCTGTGCTTTTAAACTCTATGTCTGAATATCTTTGTTAATAAAAATAAATGTAACTCTGATATTAAGATATATCACTCTGATATTTTGCATTTGTTAAATGTAACACGGTCATGTTATATATGTATTGTAGTTTATTTTCCAATTTTATATGTGTAGCTAGCGTCTATGAGTGAGCAAAAAGAATTAATTATACATATTAAAGTAGTATTAGAAAAATTGAAAATCTCACGAGTTAAATAATATTTAATGCATTCGAATCTAAGACAAGTACATTCCAAAGTTTTTTTGAAATATAAAATAGCATTTTGAGATAAGATTTACGTTCGTGTCTATCGTATTGTAACATGAGATATTCAGGCATAAAAATAATAACAATGTCTCTATAAGATTTCTTATCCTAATAGCAAAATTTCCGTTCAAATTTATCTTTTATATATATATATATATATATATTTTTTTTTTTATGGGATAAAAAAGCAGGAGAAAAATTGTTTTTTTTTTTTCAGTTCTAGTAAATATATTTTTATTTTGACCGAACGTCAGCAAAGTATTTTCTTCTTGGTTTTTTCACCGGCATCGACATCGCGTCGTCGGTAAGCTTTGCTATCCCTCCTTCTGTAGCGGATACCCCTCCTTGCTTCTTCCCCTTTTGTTGAACGCGACAATGGAATATTCCACTGGGTACCTATTCCATCTGCCTTCTGCACTGAGAGGGGAGATCTCCTTTCTCTCTCTCCTTCCTTTTTCGTTACGATAGCTTCTCCTGCCTTGGTCTCCCAGAACAGGAACGTGTATATCGATTGGTAGTAATGACGATATCAACTTATTTCCAAATAATTCAAGTTAAAATTTGTATCTTGTAGTTTCAATTCAAGTTCAATTCAAGTCGAGGAAGAGAAATTATTACTTATCGTGATAGCTAACTTATTGTTATATTTTTATCTACAAGAGAATAATGTTGCGTGCGATAATATACTTCCAAGATACGTGTTACATCTATATAGGTGTGGTCATATATTGGAAAGTTAAAGAGTATATAAAATTAAACTTGCTCCGTTTTGAAGGAAACTTTTTGTAATGAGGGCGACCTTGTTTCAGATCAGAAATCATTTTCGGAAACTTATTTTTATTTTTATTGGAGAATAATTCTTTTTTTTCTTTTTCTTTTTTTTATAAATTAATTTTTCTCTCTTTTCATAAAAATATCATAGAGAGCAGGGATGATAAGATTGATAATCACATTTAACGAATTTTAATTTTTGTAAATTTAATGAAGTTGTAACTAATTTTATAGCTTTGAATTATTAGTAAAAAGTCAGTCAGTGCAATAAGTTTGAAAATATCAACAATTCTTTCTTTAAAGCGTGAAATGAGAGAATAGAAAAAATGAATGTTGTGTGAAACGACATAATTCATCATATTCATAATATTCGAATGATACAATACGCTCCTGACAAGTCCTTTCCTCTCGCCGCGCCACCCGTTTCTCCGTTCTTCTTTTCGAATCTGACTAAGCATCAGTCCGCTTAGTTCGCTGTAGCATCGACCAATCCCGCTCGTCCGTGCGTTGCGCTGCCTGCAACTACTCCTGTCGAGTGTGGAGTGTGGAGTAGTGAGTACTATGAACAGAGAGGGTAGAGTGAATTAGAGGATACGGAGCGTAGCTCGAGGCAAGCGTAAGGAGTAAGCGAGCGGAGGAGAATTTATTATTGTCGGAGTGTTGAAAGACAAGAGAGTGTTTTTTGGGCGAGTTGTTTTTTGCGTGAGCAAAGAAGACAGTTGCTCGACTTTTTTCTGTACTTGCTCTCTGCTGTCGAAGATGAGCGTGCACGTTGCGGAGAAAAAAGGCAGCACGCTCAAGGGCTCCAATCATGGCATGATCGCGACTAGCATAATAGACAACGAGAACGGTGACCGGCAGAATGGACAAAACATTATGGTATTCGCGCAGGATCCCCAGGGCAAGGAACTCATCACCCTAACCGATAATCAAACCATCAGTGTGACTATAGATACTTATTGTTCGTATACTTCCTGGATACATTGCTTTGTTCTCAAAAACCGATTATATAATTTGATTAACGTCACGTTTTATAGTCGACGAATGCAAATTAGGTTTAAATTTGCATATATAATATATAATATAAATCCGATCAACGTTACTTTAATTAGATTATTCTCGGTCATTTTTATGACGATATTTTAAAAAATGGAGGGAGATCATCATTCTCTTTATATAAGTTCAACCCTTTATCTTTATTTTAGTCTTACATTTCACCTGAGTATTCATGGAATTCTTTCAGTATTCTTGAAATATTCTTACATACATAAAACTAGATACACCTTTCAATGCTATAGTATCTTTACAGCGAAATATCTTATTGAGAGACAACGAAAGCATTTTCTACATTTGCTGATTAGATTCTGTGATATTAAATAATAAAGTGAATGAAATATACGAAGGACAACTTAGAGAAGTGTCTTTCTTTTTTCTAAAGTTTCAAATATCAATCAAATCTTATCATCATATCTTGCTTTTTCTTTCAGGGTTGCTAGAACTTGCTCACAGGGAATACCAGGCGGGAGATTATGAGAATGCTGAAAGACATTGTATGCAGTTATGGCGACAAGAGTCGAACAACACTGGTGTTCTTCTTTTACTTTCCTCCATTCATTTCCAATGTAGGAGATTAGAAAAGTAAGAATAATCTCTCTTATCGTATATTCAGTTTTTAACTATGTAGATATATCATCATATAGAGAGATGAGCATATATATTTTTTAATTATTATACTTTTCCATCGTGTATATATCTTGATTGACACAAAAGCGCACACATATATACAACCATACATGCATATATAAAATCATAATTTCAGATCAGCACATTACAGCAGCTTAGCGATAAAGCAAAATCCATTATTGGCAGAGGCCTATAGCAATTTGGGAAATGTATATAAAGAGCGCGGACAGCTACCGGAGGCGTTGGAAAATTATCGTCATGCTGTGAGACTAAAACCTGACTTCATCGATGGTTACATCAATCTGGCCGCAGCACTTGTGGCAGCTGGTGACATGGAACAAGCCGTTCAAGCCTATGTCACAGCTCTACAATACAATCCCGTAAGAAAATCGACATTACAAATAATATACAGCAGCTATTTAGCTATTATGTAGCTATTATTTAAACACGAAACATAAATCTGAATCTCGGTTTTTTTTTCTATCTGCAGTTGCTCTTTGAAACTTCAGAAGACAAAGTTTTTGCTTACAAGATAAAATCAAACTTTATTCTTTGTATGGCGGAGCTATTACATTAATATGATTTATTTAATATACTTTGTAAATTCAGAAATCCGAAACTTATTCATTTAGCCAACTAATGTTCTCCATTTCATAATATTTTTTTCTTTTGTGATGTGAGCTTTTTTATAAGTTATAGCGGAAATACATATTTACATATTTTGCCTGTTTCAGGATCTTTATTGCGTGCGGAGTGATCTTGGTAATCTTTTGAAAGCATTAGCAAGACTTGATGAAGCCAAGGTATGTTTTGGAAGCATTTCCACTAGCTAATAAATTAATCCAACGTATTACGTTTACGCACATGTTCGCGAGCGTCTTTACTTCGATCAAAGTATAGACGACGGAACCTCAAGTAAGAGATAGCACACTTGATTCTTTGAATTAACAAATTGCCACTTACTTAACAAGTGTTTTAACTTTGAAAGGACTTACTTGATACTTATCCTATCTTGAAAATTACATTACTTTCCTTAAATCCTTTCTTAAATCTTTTGTTCTAATTGGCAGGCAATGCCACCTTTGAGTCTTTATTGACGAGGTACAAATGCATCGCGCGTATGTGCACGAGCTGCAGCGCTTAGTTCTCCGCGAAATGAGGGGATTGATAAATAAGAATATTCGTTACCACGAGAAGCTTTCAGTCTTTGCCAGGCAATTTGCAAGCGCGGTGCACGATCTTTTATTGTTGAAATTTATATAGATTGAGCCGCAAGCTTCTTTCAAGAATCTTTGATAGCTATCTTCTATGGAATAACCATGTGAAAAATGTGCATTGAATGCATAATCGCGAGCTCTATAACAGATTGAAGATCGTGTACATTCTTTCACCTGTAACATTGAAAGAACCGCGTTTTATGTTGTGAGCAGAATTTAATTTTTCTGAGCGACATTAAACGATGGTTTTTTTTTTAATGTATAAAACCCTAAACAGTATAATAACTTCTAGACGTATTCCAATCTGAATGCTTTGTTGAAAATACGAATTTTAAGTTTTTTTTTTTAAATAATTCCATTTTCTTTTTTTTTTTTAAGACTTGTTATGTAACATTTTAAAAGATTTCCTACAGTCAAGAAAAAAAAAGAGAAATATTTTATAGTGTTTAGGGGATTATTGTCAAAGTAACTGAAGAGAATATTCTTTCTAGCGTTGCGCGTTTTGCAGCAACACCAAGTGCGTTTTGACGTATTTTGAGGATTTGTAATGTTGCCATAAATTATAAATTATTTGCCAGTTCCATCTAAGTGGATCTTAATTCCACTAAATCAATATTGATGGTTCTAGCAGCGCGCGGATATGAGCTGATTTTATCTCTTGTTTTGAATATGTATGTTTTGAATGTGGACTGATTGTTATTACAACGCACACGCGTTATCATGTGCGTGCTTAATCAACATTTTCATGTGATGACAGAAAGAGAAAGAGCGAGAGAATCTATAGTGTGTACGATAATATTGGCGCGAGATCACTTGACCAGTTATTTAAATTAAATGAGAAATTATTATACCGCGTTAAATTTACAACGCGATAATATTTCGTCACAGCGATTTTTGACTCTTTAAATTCTGTTCGGGAACAGATTGCAATAAAAACAGTACTTATATCATAAAGCTACTACTTCCGAGTAATATTAATATGATCGTATAATAAAAGTGATATGAAATCGTTAATTTATCATTATCGGTCAAGTGATCTATTTTGCAGCGCGGCGCGGCAACGATCAGTGAGGGTGTACTTATAAATGCACTTGTATTAGTTATATGTGTATACATATATACATTTTTTTTATTTTTTGATTGCTTCTAGCAAATAGTGTTTCCGATGTACGATAAACAAATATGATTTATAGATATGCCCTTATTCGATCCTGAAAATGACAGCAAAGCAAATGAGGAAAGCTTCCCGTTACGCTTCCCGCGAATTCCTGAGAACTAGCTAGTACGCTCGTTCGTTTCTTGTCGAGCTCTTCAGCCAACTACCTGCATCGATGAAACAACAACGCAACTTTTTCGCATTGTTTGTTTTCCACGTAGAGTCTGATGATTGATAGAATCAATATATAATAGAATGTTTATAAGAAAGAAAGAAGTGCAATCCGTGTTCCACGATCGTGAGAGACAGGAAATAGCAGCAGTTGACTGATGAGTTCAGCGAAGCGTGTCTTTCGCAGGCACGTGAATTATCAACTCGTTTGTGTACACAATAAACAGAGAGTAGAGAAAAAAGAGATGATAAAACATAAAAGACAAAGATTGAAGCGAAGAGTAATCAGTGAAGAGACATTAACGCAGCTGTCTTATTGTTGTGGATGGGATGATCAACTCTAGGAGGGGATGTGCAGGAGCAATGTGAGATTGGTCGGTTACCGTGCCGGTTCCTTCGTCAAAGGGTGAATCTGAATCTGGTTATTCAGTAACACACTGTCTCTCGGTCTAAGTTTATTATGAGAGCTTGCAAGCGGTACCTACTGAGTCAGCCTACCGAAGGGTACACTGCAGGTAAAGTAATTCCCAAGGCCGGTCTCTAAAAACCTTTCAGTTTCTCTCAACTTGTCTTATCCTTCTCAAGAAAAAAGTCAAAAAGTCCCTCGTCCTATCTTGTTGGATATCGTAAAATTATTTTACAAAGAATGAGATAATCGATACGTTAATTATTTTTAGATTTGCACATAACGTTCATTATTAGTATGCAAGGATGCTTTTTTATTTCGCTTAAATAAATTTTGAGATTTTATACAAGTAAACCTTTAAATTTTTAAAACATACAATTTTTCATACAAGATTTGATATTATTCTGTATGACACTATTATGTCAGATTTATCGACCCAGATTTATCGAGATTTTGTCCTACAACAACGTTACATTCGATACATTCAATAAAATTATACTATTATTATTAAAAGTGAAATTTTCAGACTGATGTACTTTCTTTTGCATCGATATATTTATCAGTTATCAATACGAATTTCTTATAAATGTTTTATTATAATAGCAAGTACGTTGTTGCTAAATAATTGATTTTTTCGTTATATTTCTTCCCTCTCAGTAAGCTTTCTTCATTTAATTTAATATGAAATTTATTTATTTATCGGAAAATATAGATTGCTGTAATTACGATGGTTCTTGTTCATTTATATTACATTATGCATATTGCATATCGAGTATAACATAATTGTATATTTTCCAACTCCTTTCCTGCTCTTTTTTTTCCCCTTTAATTCCAGGTTCCGCACCTTGCAGAGACCGGTCAACTGTAAATGCCCTTATTGTTTAGGTACGGATTACTCTGTTCAATACCAATGCAGCCCACCTCTCGGCACGCGCGATGATTATCCACGCTGAATCCTTAGAGTCGTCATCCTAGAGTCATCGAAAATCTTTACAGTTATTCTTAATTAAAAATAGAAATCGTTTCTTGTTGAAAAAAAAAGACTTTCGTTAATTGTGAGTTCGGAGACTAAGTCGACTTGATTTTAGCGTACGACTTTCAGCGTGCGGTTGAGTCCACCGGACGCATTTCGGGGACTCTATGTGCACCGAAAGTCGCGCGTTCCAAGATGACGACTCTAGCGCGCACCTTAATACCTTTGGTCCTGGACCTATCTGATTCCCATCCGAGAATGAATTGTTGACTATTCGCGAGGCAACCCTCGTTCATTCTGTTTCCATTCCTTGCCTTTTTCTTGCTCTTATCAATACAAGGAGGACAAACGTCAAGATTGTCAGCATTGAGTCCAAAGAAGAATTAAAAAATGGGATGAATTACGAAGCTTGTCAATTATTTAAAAAAAAAATATGATATGATAGAGCAAAAAAATGTTTGCGTCCAACATTATGAATTTACATACACTATTTTTACATACATATATGGCAATTTCGATATGGTATACTTTTGTTTTCAGGAAATTCATTAAATGATCGTAGTAGAAAACTTATTGGTGTGTTAATGCGTAATTTTAATGTATATGGTTTCGTGCAGGTTTCACACTTCTGCAGGCATTTGGTTTGATATATAATTTTATTTCCATGAATTATTGTTTTCACAGATATCTGCCTGGATTTTTGCTTCCGCTGATCTTTGATTTCATGATATATTAAATTTAATTTAAATGTCCTGTGGTGTATATATATATATATATATATATATATATATATATATATATATTTATGACTCTTTTATTATCTTTAAATTATTGCATTCACATTATACAGGATATTGGAAAATGGTTCAGAATTCAAGATGTACTCACTAAACTAGTGACAGTACAAATTGTTTAATCTATATTAACGAAAGATTCATACAGGGTTAAAAACAATTTTCCTTATCTTCCATTTCTTAAGATCGGTATGATCCTGAAATCTAAAAAAGTAACTATCTATCTCACAAATATAATTATTCAATCACTAAAAAATCATGGACAGACTCTCTCAGTCAGCTCTAAAGAGACATCGAAACTGTTCAACGTTTGAAGATGGGACGAAGATACATGGTGAGGAAAGGAAACAGAAGTGATATAGAGTGGCAAAAAAAATGTTCTTTTTCGTTCGAGATTTTAACGACGAGAGGATGAAGGGAGAGAAAAAGAAAGATGAAATGGAAGAGCGTGTGAAAGAGAGAGAAGCTGCGGCGCGGCGATGGGAGGTCGGGCATACCGCGCGGCGCGCGTCTCTTTGAGTTCGCGAATAAAATTGCTGTAAACTGCATTCTGTTTCTCTAGGCCTGCTATTTGAAGGCGATTGAGACACGGCCGGATTTTGCGGTTGCCTGGAGCAATCTTGGTTGCGTGTTCAATGCGCAAGGAGAAATATGGTTGGCGATACACCATTTCGAAAAAGCAGTTGCCTTGGATCCTAACTTTCTAGATGCTTACATCAACCTTGGAAATGTATTGAAGGAAGCTAGAATTTTTGACAGGTGTGTTTCTGTGCAAATTGATTACTCGTCATTCTTTTTTTATTTCTTAAATAATATAAATCATGTAATAATAATCCTGGATGGTCAAATCTGTTAAAACATGTTTTGCAAAGTATTTGTTACAAATTTTCTTGATAAATGTCTAAAGTGCAGCAGAATCTACTAATACGATAGCAGATTGTCTGTAAAAATTTTTTAGAATTTGTCTTTTAATCACGAAGTAGATCATGTCGGATGTAGTTGATCACTTTGCTACAATTTTTCACTAGAATCATATTTTACTTATTGTATATTAAACAAGAATTGTTTGTTTTTAATATTATTTTCAAATAATATGAATAATACATATCAATAATGAAACTTTGATTTTATTCATTTGCAAAGTCATAATTTTTCTGTGCTCGTACGTACATTTACTGTATCATATATACATTTAATATATATATATATGAAAAAATATTTGAAAATTAAGTACGACGATTTGGCATAAGTTTACCAAATCGAACTTATAGTGTAAAAATTTATTTGTCTCATTTCATTTGTCGCGATAATTTAAATGACTTTTAGATTTATGAAGAAAATGATAGACAAAGAAATATTATACGCACAGTGTTGATCAACCAACGTCTTGAAATTCTCGTTGTCGTCGGTTTTAAAATCTGTGCGAGATTGAAAATGGCTTTAGTTATTCTATTGATGTATCACATAAAATCATCAATGGCTAGTCAAAAGTCATACAATTAATTTTATTTTGAGAAATAATTTTATTATCTATATATATATATATATATGAAAAAATATTATTATCTATATGAAAAAATATTATCTATTGCACCGTTCTCTTTTTTTTTTTACGCAAGTTTAGAACATGAAGATGTATATTCTGCGCATTTTTCGCGCGCGCGCGCACGCACACACACACACACACACACACACACGCACGCACGCACGCAC
>Ga0157364_1008755_pt1 | contig 10487 bp, 8 predicted proteins | sample AttsexASBM2_FD_111476 | JGI IMG/M metagenome (GOLD analysis project Ga0157364, IMG submission 111476) | Fungus gardens microbial communities from leaf cutter ant in Ribeirão Preto, State of São Paulo, Brazil - Atta sexdens ASBM2 | ecosystem: Host-associated > Fungi > Mycelium > Unclassified ... | reverse complement strand
TTGAGCCGAGCATTGAAAGACAAACGGCCGCAATACAACGAGAGACACGATAAAGTGATTTTGCAGCATGACAATGCTCGACCCCATGTTGCGAAAGTGGTCAAGACATACTTGGAAACGTTGGAAGGGGAAGTCCTACCCCACCCGCCGTATTCTCCAGACGTTGCTCCCTCTGACTATCACTTGTTTCGATCAATGGCATACGACCTGGCTGACCAGCACTTCTGGTCTTATGAAGAAGTAAAAAATTGGATTGATTCGTGGATATCCTCAAAAGATGACCAGTTTTTTCGACGCGGGATTCGTACGCTACCCGAAAGATGGGAGAAAGTAGTATCCAGCGATGGACAATACTTTGAATCATAAATATAACCAGTTTTTTACAATAAAGCCTCGAATTTCGGAAAAAAACGGCGGAAGCAAAGTTGTACACCTAATAAATTTATTTTATAAATATTTAAAAATTATTTTGTTTTATGTATGTTTAAAAATTATTATGCAAACGATAAATGAATAAGATACTAAAGTATAACATTGAAAATAACTTTAAGAGAATCTTAAGATATTATAAGGAAATAATATACAGAAATTAATAAAGAATAAAAATTTTATTCACTTTAAAGAGAAATAATAAAAACTATAACGCTGCCTAGTTCTCTCATTATACATATCATTGCGAAGAATGTTTCCGAAGTCTCAGTGGTCGAATTAACTAAGACACTCGCCCCGAAAAGTCGAAAGGTCCCAGGTTCGAATAGCTGAAGTAATATTTTTCGCAATAAAAAGTTTCTTATTTAAATTAAAGGGAAGAATTATATTCGCGAATGACCGAATTTAATATCTCAGATCGATTGTGATTAAAAGTCCGAACGTTTCGACGCACAGTCAAATCTGACAATGAGATAAATTAAAGTGATTGTATTGCAAAATGATTTTTCTTAAGATCTGTTTGAAGCTTTTACTATTTGAAGATAATGATATTCTCTATACATAACATATCATTTAGAGGAAAGGGGGGGGGGGGGATAATCAGACATGTTCAAAAGATAATTGTATTTGAAGTTAGTACTTTTAATATGTGCTAAACAAAGAGCGACAGTACATTTTTAATTATAGCGCAAAAATATTTAGAAATTTGCTCAAAAACTAAAAGACTGTAGATAAATATAATATGAATTTCCTAAACCGATGAAAATGGAGGATAACCAGGCAAATATTAATTATAAAATTTTAAAAAGTTGCTACTACTTCACTAATATCTACTTCGCTTATCAACTCATTCTCAAATACGGCGCATAGTGAGGAAATAAAAATTACTGTTGGAAAATAAAAATTATTGTTCAAAATTGTGATCTATAGCAATTTTTAGACAGTTATTTTTTTCATCGAACGATGCCTTCATGCGCTGGAGCTTCGGGCGATTGCCTCTCCCCCCCCCTCTCCTCCCACATGCCGCTCTTATGCGATACAATCACCTTAAATTCATAAACCAAGAAATTATATTATTCGAAATATCTAACTTTGACTGATCCTTGGCGCCCTCTACTATATTTATGTTAATAAAAATTATTATAACTCTTAATATTATATACAATCTGTAATACTAAAAATATCAATCATGTCAATTTCTTTATCAATTTATGTATCTTATTGTTTCGACAATTATTTACGCACATAAGCACAGATAGCGTATATACGGAAGTGTTTCGTGACTAAGTCTAGTTTCTTCGTGAACTATTTTGGCACATGGACGAATGCCTTGGAGATCTATAAGTGTTCGATATTTGTCTTCTTCCCCCATCCACATCTCATACGGTCTCACCGGATGGAGACACTGTGATGAGATTAAGTATATAAACGATATTCACCGTTTCTGCCCACAACCTCAAAAGGGAAAATTTTTCATATGAAGCATCATATGCGCACTTTTCATTCTGTTTTTGCGTTCACAGAAATGTGCAAATATTTGCGAGCACTGATATATACATATAACTTTCCCTAATTTTACACTTATTCTCAAACATTTCTTAAATGTAATCTGTATGCCTTTTCAAGATGACATTTCACAAGAGAAATTATCCACATCTGATTTTCACATACAAGTAACAAAGAGTCCTCTTTTCATTAAATCACACAGTATTTGTTTGTTTACGTAACCTAATTGTTCGTGCCACGTATGTAAGTCTATTGTCGATGCGTTTGCTTTCTTAACTTTGTTTACGTCTGGAATTTGAAAAAATATTCTGCAAATGTCATTCTCTTGTCTTACACCAGACGCTACCATTTGACTTTCACGCATTAAGTTACAAAATTGTCTTTGAATTTTATCTCAAAATTTCTTCTTTTTAGAACAAATTCTGATTGAAAATAATTTTTTCTTTAATTTGAGCACATGTAAAACATCTCTAAGCGGATCACCTCCGCCACTATCATTTTAGAATTTTTTCATGTGCACTGTCCCTTTGCCTAAAATATTACATCGTTTATCATAACCAGTTCATTGCCATTCTCGCCATCGATCGATACTTAATAAGCCACTCATCTGAAGAATGTCTTGAAGCGTCTAGTGGCGGCCGACTAGTGATGGCAATCTATTCGGCGCGCACTTTCTATCATTTTTGCTGTCACGAAGGCACAGTCATTTACTTGACTGATCCCTTCTGCAGCCTGTTGTGATACTCATATGCATAAGGTCTTATTTTGTTGACACTTGTAGCACTCCATATCCTTTTTTGATTTTTAAGTCAATTTGATTTTTAAGTCATTTTGCCACTTGTGCCACTTTTATCACTTTTGTCACGCCTGTTAGCCCTTTTTCCTATCATATTTCATTGCGATTAGTGCACTTATTTGAATTTTATCCTCTGTATTGAGTCTCCTTTTCCTAATTCCTCTCGAATTAGTCTTTCTTGCAGATTTTCCAAATTCTGAAGGTCTGGAGCAACACTGTCCATGCTGTCTAGAATGTATTTTATTTAGACGACAGACTGCTCAGAATCTTGACTATTACGATCACATCGGATGCGACTTCAGTTAGATCTAGTAATTGCATAACCATATTCTGCACCTTCGCCATGTGCTGGACGACTGAGTCTTTCGGTACCACCCGTTACCCGTTATTCGTAGAACTTCTGTCCGTAATAATTTGTTTATCACAGATTTTTGTTCATGAATCATACACAATTTGTTCCACATCTCTGTAGCAACTATATACAACAATGTTCTAGCTTTGTGTATTCAATCGCAGAAGAAATCAAGAATTTGCTTTTGCATTGTTATACAATCATGGTTTCGCCAATGTTGGACCGGTCGGCATATTGCGCGACCTGTTGATTGCGTCCTGAATTCCATGCGCAACAAATAAAATATTTAATTGGAATTTTTCCATCTTTGGAAATTTGTCCCGTCAAATTTCTTGATATACCTAGCTGAGATGTCTTTAGACATAACGAACATGATCACAAGCGCTTGTCACGTGTTCGCATAATGACTGAAGAAAAAGAAATGGCTGACATCTACAATATGATAACACATCTCACATAAATCTCATACTTGTCGATCAATTTTTCACAATTCTTTTCGCAATATAGACAATCTGGGGCCCATAACCTGTTAAGGAATCTTAAGAGCAAATGTGAGAGATTTTGAAAGTCAGTTTAATTACATAAAATATAGTTTATTTTATAACAGAAAGTTTGATAATTACGCACGACTATGGCGTTCGTGGACTACGACATTCGGTTAAAGGCAAACCGATAAACGGCAAATGGTTTAAATGCGAACATCGTTCGCGAAGTGTACGTGCGCGCAGGATGCGCGCATTACGTCCTGATCGCATTTATTGTGATCAAGATTCGATCTAATGCGTGTCCGAGATCCGACTAATTTTATCTCTAACAATTAATACAACATAGCAGAAATATTATAGAAATATTATTGAGATATCACAGTAATATTACAATGTCAGAAATGAATAGAAATATTATTGTAATATATCATAGCCATATTACTGTAATATTTCTATGATATTTACATAACGTTTATATTTATGAATCGAAGACTCGAAACATTAAGTGAATACACTATATGTAAAATTTTTATTTATCACGCTATATCATCTGCGTCCTCGTACTAGCCGTTTCTCTCTCTAATTTTTTAAAATTTACGAATTCAAATTATTATTATTAACAATAACTATCATTCAAATTAAAAGTGAAAACTGTCGTTTATTAATATATTATTTATTTGATAGTTTTAATACGCGTATATTATACGTAACTGCACGTGAATCGTCCGGATATTCATTTCTCGTGCACTCATACTTGTAATTCTTTATAAATTTTCAGAGTATTTAACCCATACAGCACACTAATATTGAATCAATAGAAAGAAATTGAATTGCAACAATGTGACTATTGCATCAACATCGCAAAATGTAGATTTAATGTTAAAGAGACATTATAGAAACGTCTAATGTCCATTAATTGCAATGTCCGTGAAACGTAAAAAATTTTTTACACATTTTTTATTAATTAATTCAGTTTTATTATTAAAATAAATATTATTGTGATTAACATCATATTCTGGAATACACACGACAAAACTATAATTAAAAAAAAACGCTTTCCCCACATTTGGGAATTAATTTCCTCATTTTCTTAAGCGATTATCTAATCTTGTCCTATCCAATGGTGCTGAACCTCTGCAATCGTAAGAACTGCTGCTTTATTGATTCACGAACACTAAATATTAGTTGATATATAGTATATAATAATGATATATAGATATCAGAAGACACCGTAGTGTCTCGGCACTAAGCAAACGCAACGACACATGTTGCTTTACGCGTTGCGACCACGAGATCGAAATTATTGGATTTCAATAATAACTGAACCGATCAAGTTCTACATACACTTATTCGATAACTTCCATTCGAATTGTGTAATAAAAGTGCTTTTACTTTTTTCTACATGCGCTACGAGCGAAAATTGCGACGCAAAGTTCAGTGTGAAACTTTTTAAGATAAGTTATTATTACAAGTTCATGTTCATGTTTATCATCATCCTCTAGTCAGAATGTCCCAATCAGTAAAGAAATATTTCTGAAATGTTCTTTAAACGTTATTTTTTCATTGCGAAAAAAACGTTTAAAAAATATTTTAAAAATATTTTAAACGTGGTCCTTTTTTATTAATTAAAAAGACAGTTTTTTACATTTAAAAAATTTTTTTTTAACATTTAAAGAACGTTTATTTAATATTTAAAGAAACATTTCTTTAATGTTAAAAAAACGTTCTTTAATGTTATTTGAACAAAATTAGAAGAAATAATAGTGTAGAATTGTAATTGTTTCGATTAATTTTTTTTTATCAACAGTACCTAAACCTTAACAGTACCTTAACCTAGACAATTAATTTAATGTTTATTAAAACATATTTATTTAACGAATTCAAAGAATTATTTCAAATAAATTTATAAAAATAAATTTAAAATAAACATTAAATAAACGTTAAATAAATGTTTAAACAATGTTTTTTAATCCTTTATTTCAAATGAAAAATTATAATGTAAACATTTAATAACCGTTAAACAAATATTAAATTAATGAATTTTGAAAATGAATCGTGAAAAATGTAAAATTAATGAGAAACTGTTAAAATACATGACGCGGTTATTCTTCTTCTGGATACGCTACCCAGTGAGTCCCATCGTCTAGATTCACGATACCGCTTTCGTTTTGGCGCGCACCACTCGTCGATAATATGTTACGCAATTAAAACGCTTCTAAAGTATGGTACATCTCACGAGCTCGTTCAATTGTACATTGGTAGTTGCGCTAGACGGCATTTTTATCTCTCATCTCTTTGGTGTTTTCTTTTCTATGCTCTGTTCGTGTTTGTATGGGCTAAGTTGCAGTCCGTATTTGTACGGAACGAAATGCAGTCCGTGGCTCTGTTCTATTGCGCGATCGTGATGTTACAGTGGTCTTCGAGCTGACATCGCATGGCTTTGCTGTCGTTACCACTTCGTTTACAAGTTTACCGCTCCGCCGATCAAGGATCAGAGCGCGTCCAACATTGGCAGAAACGGTAATGCGCCGCCACGTTTCGCCGTCGGAAATATCCGCTTTTTTGTCGTCGTCTTCTTCATTCCCATACCGATCTTGGTCTTGGCTTTCATCGCTGCCCAAGTGGCAGCAGCGACGACTCTCTCGCTAAAAGCCGAATCTCTCGCGACGATGCGTCCTAGCGCTTTATCGGTGAGTACTTCGTCCGCTGCGTGTCAGTAAGATCGTTACTCCAAGAATACGCAATGTTCTCGGCATGCAGCGTCCAGCGGATTTATGCCCGTCATCTCTGGCTATGATTTCGTAAACCGAGTGCCCAGGCCACAAAACTGGTAACTCGGAATATGTAACTCGAAAAGAAGCACGTTTATCGCTTGATTCAGCAAACCACCGCGCGACGCCAATATTCGTTACAATTCTTTATCTTAGGTGCGAGACTGTTGATGTGTGCCACGGCTGATTAGTAGTGCTCGTCGCAGCGATGATAGAGATATCAGTCTTCTCGTGTTCCGGAAGCTTGACTCAGATGTGTTCGATGTATTCACCGTACATGCGTAAGAGTACGATCTTCGTTATATATTGCAATTGCTCGGCGCTCACAAGTCTTGAATATCGAAAGGATGACACAGCATAAGATACATTTTGCTACTGTGCGAGTTTGTGCGCCTTTAAATATAGTCGAGAGCGCGTAGTCTTTAGTGCGAGCGGCTGACGACACGCGTCACAAACTGTGAAGCAAAATTGCGAATGATGGAAGGCAGCGAGAAGAAAAGCAAGCACGGCGAAATGCTGCCGAACACTATACACGATCAATTGCGGCCCGAACTAAGGTAAACCAATGTTCTCATAAACTTGCTCGAGAGCCGGAATGGTATACGTTTCGAGAACGTGTACGTCTACAAAATCGCTGCAGCAGCCAAATTGATACCTCGAAAATTTATTCACGTATATCGACGAAATCGGGTACGTTCTCTAACAACAGCGACATCATTCCACCGAGTGAGGCGTGCCCAAATTTTATTAGGTATGGGAACTTTTTCCCACATCTAATATTTTTATCTTTGATGATGTGGCATACGACAAGCAGAATGCGATAAGAGAATACTTTTCAATGTGCCATGTGAACGTTGACTGCTTTTATCTCTGTCAGACGTGAGGATACCTAAACATCTGATACGTGACAATGAGAATCTGCTGATCCTGTTCAAACAGGATGGTACCAACACTTAAAACACATTTACAACGATCACGTGAACCGACATATTGTACGACGACTTTTGTTTGTTATGTCATGACTGTTGATGAAAAAAATATGGATTTCTAGTGATAGACAAAAACAGTGCGCTTAAAGATATAGAAAAGGAAGAGAGATACAGAAAAGGGTTTAACGAGTTTGCGATACTATAACGTAGCTAGTCGTTGTCGATACTTCGCCAGAGACGAACATGACTGACATGCGTGAGAGTGAAAAAAATCGCATGAAAAGATCGAGAAGACGAGCGAGTTCTGCAAGAAACATCGAATCTTTGAAGACCGGTAGAATTGAGGAGGCGTTGGACAGGCATTTTAAGCCTATTGTCAAATCGCTGATAGATTGTTGACAGTTCCGGCGCGCGATAAAGAAACAGTCGCGCGACAATAACGCAGCGTTATCTGTTTCCGAGCACGAAAGGAAGGAGGAGAAGGAGGAGAAGGAGGAGGAGGAGGAGGAGAAGGAGGGAGAACGAAAGTTCGAGTGTTTTGTGATCTCGCGTAAATCTGATGATTGATCGCACGATCGTGTATAGCCGATAACCTTCATCTCGCGTATGACGATCGTATCGATGATAGAATCGTTGGAGAATGTTTTCGAAACAATGGACGACTCGATAGTAAAGAAAATTCAAAATCGGTTTCAAACGTCGGAAGATCAAGAGGCGCTGCAAGCCAACTTGGGCCCGCTGGATCAAAAGTACGTCGAGACTGTCTGGAGGGGAGCGCGAGATAAATAGAAGAGTGGTATAGATTATGTGTATGGCGTTTATCTATACAAGGATGAATCGATGTTTGATAATAAACGTTTCGATGTGAATGATGCGAACAACATAATTATCGACGATGAATGATACGCCGGTACATCCGAGTCTATACGAGTTAATTTTCAAGGAAATTCTCGACAATTTTCTCTACACGGAAGACGATAACAAGTACGAGAGCATGCTGCTGGCGACAAAAGCGCACAAATACAAGCATCATTCACAGATGCCGATTATTAAGCAACAGAAAATACAAGTACAAATAATCGCGTCGTTAATGTCGATCACATCCCAGAAACAGAAGAAGAAATGGAAAAGAATTATCTCACGCAATGATATTGAACGACAACGCGATCGACGTGCACTGACGATCTTAACGAGCTGGTGAATTGTCTACGATTGCTTCGTGTCGAGCAGGGAATAACGCTCACGACAACGAGATGCTGTCGATCATCGAGGAATTTTGCGAAATCGGTTTTATTATAAATTAAATCGCGTATCGACGAAACGAGTCAGTCGAATGGTCAGTCGAATCAGCGAGAAACAATACATTTTTTTCTTGCAGCCTGTATATTATGTGTCAAATCATAAAAAAGAGAAAAGTTAGCGCCGAGAAATGTCGGCTCGTCGAGAAATTGCGAGAAGAAATTTTCCGCGAAAGTGTGTCATAGTCCGAGGATACGACGATCTATAGCAGGCTGATATTATCGAGATGCGTCCGTACTCGAGCTTCAACAGAGGCCACCACTACATACTCACCGTCATTGATATGTTCAACAAGTACGCGTAGGCCATACCGCTCAAGAGCAAAGGTGGAAGCGAGACGCTATCGCTAAGATAATTCGAGCGAGTGGAAGAAATGTCCGGAAAATTTATAATATGGCATATGGGAAAGGAATTTTACAATATCGAAGTGCAGAAAGTCTTTCAAAAACATGACGTTAATCACTATCCCACGTATTCGACGTTAAAAGCGTCAGCGGTCGAGCGGTTCAATCGCTCAAAAACGTTCAAAAACGACATGTGGAAGATGTTTATACTCAAACGGCAATTACAAATGGGTCGACGAACTTCCGCGTTTCGTATCAGATTACAACGAGCGCAAGCATCGCATTGGCATACGACCCGCCGATGTAACTCCCGCGATCGCCGAAAGACTCTTAAACATGGTGTATAGGACGATAAAAATCGCTGGTTCGATAAAATTTAAAGTGGGCAATTCGCTACAAGTGAGCAATTACAAGACGGTTCTGTAATTGATATATACCAGGTATATAAGTTTAAATCCGCTGTTTTTTAGTCAAAAAAATACATTTTTTTTTCCTAGGAAGCAAAAACAAATTTATTTAAAGTATTTGTGCTCGCTAACTATACATTTTTCCCATCTTTCGGGCAATTTGTGTATACCATGCCAAAAAATTCCTCATCTTTCGAGGCAAACCACATCAAGCAATCAAGCACAATCAATTTTCGGACGTCTTCGTAAGAATCGAAGTGCCGCTCAGCGAGCGCGTGACCCATCGACGTAAACAGATGATAATCAGAAAGTGCCAGGTCTGGTCAGGTGAGTAAGTGGGATGGGATAGCACTTCCCAGTTGAGTGTAATTTTGGACCATTGTTGACGTGTGCGATGGTGCGTCGTGGAGGAAAATCAGCTTGTCATGTCTTTTCCGATAATGCGGCCTTTTTCACGCAGAGCACGGTGCAATTTGATCAGTTGTTGGTAGCGGTGAGCATTAACAGTTTCATCAGGTTTTAACAGCTCGTAGTAGATGACATCCTCCTGATCCCACCAAACGCACAGCATCTTCCGTCCGAAGCGATTTGGTCTTGAGGAAGATGTTGATGGTTGGGCGGGATCAACCCAAGATTTCTTACATTTAGGATTCTGAAAATAGATCCACTTTTCATCGCCTGTCACAATCCGACGCAGGAACGATTTTCTTTTTTGTCTGGCAAGCAGAATTTGGCATGTGTTTTGTCATCGCTCTGCCTATTGTTCAGTTCATTTTCCGATCTTTGAACCTTCCTCATGGTATGTAGCTGCATGGAAATGACTACTTGAGAAACACCCAATTGCTCGGCAAGCATTTTTTGCGATTGGGTATCGTCTTCATCCAAAAGATCCTGCAATTGACAATCCTCAACCTTCCTGGACCGATTTTCACGCTTCTTGTCATTCAGGTCAAAATTGTCATTGAACCGGCGAAATCTCTGTACGTTGTTTCCGATAAAGCATTGTCGCCATAGGCCTCCACAAGCATTCGATGCGATTCGGCAATCGATTTCTTCAAATTGAAACAGAAAAGCAAAGCTTCCCGCATATGCTTTTTTTTTTAGCAAAAAACTAGACATGATTACGAAAGAAAAAATGTATGTTGTTGTATGAAATTGCTGATGATGTG
>Ga0157364_1008754_pt1 | contig 10487 bp, 6 predicted proteins | sample AttsexASBM2_FD_111476 | JGI IMG/M metagenome (GOLD analysis project Ga0157364, IMG submission 111476) | Fungus gardens microbial communities from leaf cutter ant in Ribeirão Preto, State of São Paulo, Brazil - Atta sexdens ASBM2 | ecosystem: Host-associated > Fungi > Mycelium > Unclassified ... | reverse complement strand
TTTTATAATATTTATTAAAATTTTTTATAATATAAAAAAAATTAATAATATTAAATTATATATATTTATATATATATATATATATATATATATATATATATATATATATATATATATTTCTATTGATACAACAAACAATAAAAAAATTTTATACAAAAAGCTAATAGGAGTCAATCTCTTGTTAAAAATTGCGAGATATACATTTGTTTAAATTTTTTTATTTGTTTAAACTTTTGTCTTTTTTTAATATCTTTTTTTTATGTCACGGTTTACGAGAAAAAATTTTTTTAATCACAGATTATATGAATCATTATTGTCTAGACGTTAAAAGTTATCGGGAATTTATTAAATTAAAATCTTTAAGATCAAACCGTATGAGCAAAATTTAAATATAATTATTTCCTCTATTTTTATTTTAATTGAAAAAACGCATTAATAAGAAATTATGTCATTTTTTGTTAATAGTAAAAAATATTAAAATCTTTTTTATTTAAAAGTATTCCTTTTCAATGGGCTTATTCAATGATATTCTATTTTATCTATATTTCAATTAAAAATTTAAGAATTTGTTACAATTTTTCTCACTTCGTATTTTATTTCTAAAAGCACAATCTACTATCATCGATTTATCACATAACGTTTGATGTTAAAAATTTTAATTTAAATTTTCGATAATTTTAATGTTTTGACAAATGAACGATTCTGTGACATTTCTTTATTTTTGCAAAAACTGTTTATCTTTAAAAAAAAATAAGTTTTTTATTTACATATAGTTTTTAAAGAATGTGCAGATATGGTTAGCATAAAGAGAAGTACAAGAGTATTTATATTTTTTAAAATTATATTTTATTTTTCTTTTATATAAATATATCAAAATATGAAAATATCTATATAGAAATATAAAAATTCAGTTTTTTATTGTACAAGAGATATTTTTGTTATTTCACATAATTTATAACTAAAATATTAAATTTAATTTAATAAATAACTAAAATATTAAAATATTAAATTTATGATGAATGTTTATTGTAATTGTTTATCTTTAAAAAATCTGTCAGTGATATTCTACTCGACTTATATTCCTATTAAAAATTTTAGATTTAACCTAGATTATCTTTTTAATAATGAAAATTTTTTTCTTCAAATTTTTTCTTTCATTATTCATTTCCGAGAGAAAAGAGGAATACTGGTTGTCTGATACATTTTTAATATATAATTTATGTACACATGTGTACATAACACATAGGGTTGGGTAGTAACTAATCAATAAATTAAAAGTTAAATAAAAAGTTAAAAAATTAATAATTTTTAATTTAATTTAGTTAATTTTAAATAAATTAATTTTCAATTTAATTTAATTACCTTAATTTAATTTATTTAAACTTTATTACCAACTTAATTTAGTTATCTTAATTTAGTTTATCTTTAATTTTAATTTATTAAATTTTTCTTTTTAAGTTTTAGTTTTTTTTAATCTCTAAACGCGCGCCAATATTATTTTTTATAAAATTTTCTATAAAACATTAAAGAATTAATTTAGAAAAAGTTGAATAATTGTATAATGGGTGCGCGTAGTGAAAATGAATGTGGTTTAGATTTGTATTTAGGAAATACTATCAGATTTGTATTTAGGAAATACTATCAATTGTTTTATGTTGTCCTTACTTTATGTCAGAATAATAAAGAAAGAATAAATTTTTTATTTACATATAGTTTTTAAAGAATGTGCAGACATGGCTAGTACAAAGAGAAGTACAAGAGTATTTACATTTTTTAAAATTATATTTTATTTTTCTTTTATATAAATATATCAAAATATGAAAATATCTATGTAGAAATATAAAATTCAGTTTTTTATTGTACAAGAGATATTTTTGTTATTTCACATAATTTATAACTAAAATATTAAATTAAATTTAATAAATAACTAAAATGTTAAAATATTAAATTTATGAATGTTTTGTTATTTAAAGTATAATTTTTAATCTCTTTATTTAATTTTTAGTCAATTCAATAACATTAATTCTTAACTTTAACTGAGTTAGTATTTTGTTGATTCAATTTAATTTAGTTAGTAAAGAAAATATTAACTTACCCAACCGTGATAATATATATATATATACTTATATAATTTTAATTAAAAATTTTTTATAATACTAACGTGACAGCATTGTCATTATCTTTCGTTCGCCAAAATGGTCGCCAGCAGCAGCTTATACTGCCCGGACTGTTATGAAATTCGTTCCACGTTAGCGGATTAACGAATAGCGCGGTATTGTTCGATTCAATTAAAGGTGGAAAATTTCCGTACTCGCATTCGAACATATCTTTTGTTATGAAACGTCGAACTATAAGATCTAAAGGATCCATTGCTGGTAACCGACATCCTTTGTTGCGAACTAGAAAGCCACCATTGCCTATTGGCATGTATACATTTGATGTTGTCGATATGTATTCCTCTGTAAAATTTACGAATTAACAATTAAAATAGATACAAAATAATAATTAAAATAAATACGAAAATATACGAGAATGAATATAAACAAGATCAAATGGAATATAAACAAAATTTATATTGTTATAATAATTTATCATGAAAGATTTGTATGTTGAGTATAAAAGATTATTTTTTGTATCATTACTATATTTTTTCACGATTTATTAATTATCATCACAGAATTATATGTACGTCTTACAATTAGTAACTAAACTTTAAAATTACATTAAAATGTAACAGCTATTTAAAATTAAACGAAGAAATAAAGTTTTATTTATCTTTATCTTTAAAGTTTAATTTTTATTTTCAATTGTTTATAATTAAAAAAATATTAGTGTATTAGTGAATATAGTGAATATTTTTAAGAAAAAAATAGTATTAGTGAATATAATGAATATTTTTTTAATTATAAACGATTGAAAATAAAAATTAAATTTTAAAGATAAAGGTAAATAAAACTTTATTTCTTCGTTTAATTTTAAATAGCTGTTACATTTTAATTTTTGAAATCAATACAAAGAAGTATAGAGCATATAAGCCTTATCAACGTAATTAATTATAAATGTAAGAATTATAATATGATATATAAAATGTATAAAAAAAATTCTATAAATAACACATTGTAAAACATATTACACAACATGTTCACCTCTTGGATTGAGCCATCCTCAGATAAAACAAAATTCACAACCTTAAAATTCATTTCCATCGTTATAGACAAATCGTGATAAAAATTATCCAATTTATACAGCGATATTGATGAATGCCTTACGGAGACCATGAATTACTTGCGAGCGATTTACTGACCGATTGTTCGGAATTTCATGATATTTTAATTAAAGAAACACATTTGTTAATAAAAATAAATAAAAATAAAAAATAAAATTAAAATCTGAATAAAATAAAAATCTGTTAAAATGTTATCTACTTTTAAAATTCTGTAACCAAGCAAAAACATTTCAATAAAACACTCATCAACGTGGTCGCAGTTATCATTTCTTAAGAAGAAATAGAAATTCGTCACAATAAAATTTTATTTCTTCGTTTAGTTTTAAATAGCTGTTACATTTTAATTTTAAAGTTTAGTTACTAATTGTAAGACATACATATAATTCTGTGATTATGTAATGTGTTTTATAATGTGTGTTATTTATAGAATTTTTTTTACATTTTATATATCATATTTTAGTTCTTGCATTTATAATTAATTACGTTGACTCTTATATGCCCTACACTTTTTTGTATTGCCTTTTAAAAAATTAAGAGTCCTGTATTATTTGTTATTTGTTACTTTTTGAAATTAAGCAAAGAACATACTTTTATATTTTTACTTTTGATTAAACATTATTCATATTATTAATTCTAGGCATTTCATTAGCGCTGCTAAAAGTTATATTGATTTCATAAAATTTTACAATAATATCGTATCTACCATGCGCAAATGATTTCGTGTATACTAAATTAAAAAACATTTTTTTAAAGCGTCTTTACGATCATCAAGATTGTGAGAAAATTTTGTACCGTTTACACATGTAGACCTTGGATAGTTTTATTTTCCAAATAGTTTTACAATTATAATATGTTAGTTTATTTAACGATTGCAAAAGCTTTTTAGTAAAAGTACACTGTAATGGAATTTAGTATTTACTTTTTATAAACACATACTAAACGATCAGTTAATGAATCATTTTTAATGTTAGTATTAAGAGAAAAATGAAGTATTTTTTTAAATATTAAAATTTTGTTAAAGAAATAGTTTTTACATACCTACATATTGTTACATTCATTACACTTGTATATGTATATTGATATATTTCTACCGCAACATAAAGTTCTAACAATAAGTGTTTGAATTACCCTCATAGTAAATAAAATGATTTAAAATTAAATAATGATTAAATAATGATTTAATACTCACGGGTTATTGCATCTTGAATAGTTGGTTTGGCTATTTCTCCGAATCGGGTGATCCGAAATTGACCGGTATTGTAACTGTTGATAATAAGAAGCGATGTTAATAGAAATAGCAGTAGCGCAATTAGCCATCTTCGTAATCGTACACCTCCCTTTTGTATTTTAGTTTTGATTAATGCCGTGGTAGATTTACACTCATCGTCAACAGCTTTTTTGCCGCCGCGAAGCAGTGCCTATATCAAAGAAAAAAAAGAAATGGTTTTACTACACTGAAGATTATATGGTTCTATTCATAAATCGGTTTACGATTTGGTCAGACAAGCTAGTAAGCTAGATTTGAACCAATTTAAATTGTTGTTTGAGAATCGCATTTTTCAAATAAAAGATTAATTTAAACCTAGTTTAAATCGGATTTCAGGTGAATAATTACTATGAATACAAACCTTAAAGTTATGTAATTTGATAATGTGCATCAAAAGATTAGCTTAATAAATAATTTTAAAGTGCGATGAAATTGACTGATAAAAAATTGATCAATAAAAAAATTTATTATCATATTTCTTTGTTTTTTTGCAAAAATTAATTAATACTCTAATTGATTTTAATTTATGATGCTTTAAAAAAAAATGTTTTGAATAATACAACTTAATTTATTCGAATTTATCGATATACATAAAGAAGAATATAGTTAATAAGATCCAATCATTGCTCGCCATGAAAAAAAAAAATTATGTTTATGAATGTCAAAAGAATATGTTTTTTGGGAGGAAAAAAACGGAATATTTATTTTACCTCTTCAAGAGAGTGATGATCACGCATAACAGAGCGGTTGCATGCATCAAATACTTTTGTATGTATAAGATAGAATTGTATAATCAGTATATACATTATGTTCAATGCCTTTGTTTCTTTGACAACGATAATAGAATATCGATATCATTTGTGGTTTAGACATTTATCTCGTTAATTGGCCTAAATTAGAACTCGTAGATTAAAATTTAGATTCCGTATTTCTCATTTATAATATAAAAGAAGTATATTATTAATTATATTATTATGTTACATCTTTGTTTGCCATTATTGTGTCGAAATTTTTTCACAAAGAACGGCAGCTTAGAAAATAGAATTAAATTGAGCAGTCTTGGTCCTTCTATTTTCCATCATTCTTTGCAATGAACAAGAGAGTTTCTTTTTTTATTATGTACATCGTATCTTCCCATAGATACGATTATTCATTGCAAAGTTCATGAACATCTTAATTCGCAATGAAAAGCGCATGAATAAATACGTCGAATGTTTCGCAATTTATATTTATAGCAATTAGCCCGTAGCATGCATACCAAAAAATTCAAAATACGCAAACATATGTATTCTGCATCGAATCAGGTTCTACTCTCTCAATGATTGTCTATCGAAATGAATTGAGAATTGGCAAAAAGTGTCTCTTCTTTCGTTGTTTCTCTTCTTCTCATTAGACTCACATTTCCTTTATCAAGCTGCGATATGTTCGTGTGGTCCATGAATTTCGTAATGACGATTACGAGAGATGAAGAATTATGAGATTTTGAGTGCGATTATTTCACTATGCGATTTATCTTCTCATTGACATTTTGCGGTTAATTTAGTGGCCGTTGCACGGACCTGGAAGACTTCTAGAACGTTGATTATGGAGCATCGCTGTTATTTTGTCGGCATACATAAATAGTATATCGTTACTCTTTTAAGGGGCGTTTCGATCTAATCGCCACGATTTGTTCCTATTTTTCGATTCCACACGTATGTTAAACGATAACTTTTACAAGCAACAAAGCTGCTCTTCCGAGATATTAGTCGACTCTTGTTTATTATTCGAACCAATTTATGTTTGCTTGACACACTGTTTGATCTTGACTTTCTTTTAATTTCTTCGATCTTAAATTTTTTTATCTATTTATCGCCAGCCTGTGAATTGTTTTTTTCTATAGATGTTGATGTTCTATACATATTGTCGTACTTTTTCATCGATATGTATAATAAAAAAATGACTGGTCACACATAATCTAGATGAGGCCTGTTCGAGTTCTATCAAGCAACTGGAACGGAGCCTTTTCCGCATTTATATTAATAACTATTTGCAACGCTTTAAGCTTTTCTCAATGATAATAACTAATTGTGGCGTATCTACGCGATAATCTAATGGGTAGAGCCTTAGCATTATCTTTTCTGTCTCTTTTCCGTCCCATTCAAACTTCTGCTCATTTTGTTCTTCCTAGATCTATTTGCGGTTGTATATTTAATAACGTATACATTCCCAGAGCAGGTGTATCCATCGATTGTATTCCTAGAACATTATCAGTATAGATAAATGTTCCTGCTTTTTCTCTTCTATAACAAAAGATAAAATTATCCATATAGCACATGTCACACTCAAGGGATATCACATAAATATCACGATATATGGACGATATTGTAAAAAAGACGATATTGTATAAATATCGTGACGTCCTTCAAATAATGTGTGTTGTTTGAGGATTAATATTGTATGAATATTAATACTTCTCGATACATAAATAATATTTCATGAAATAATTAAAATATTTTGTTTACGAATTTTTTAATTAATTCAGAATAAATGTTTTTTTTAACAAAAATCATAGTATAAAAACAAATAATATAATCTGACATTTTTATTTAATTTTAAATACACGAAAAGAGAAGATTTTAATTAATTATTAGACTTCTTATTTTTTAATATTTACTTTATTATTATTTTAACATTTTTTAACATTTGATTTTAATTTTAAATTAATTAAAAATTAAGATTAAAATAGTGAAGAATATAAAAATAAAATAAAAATTAAAAAGTGAAAACAATTGCATTTTAAAACAAAGTTTTATTAAGGTTAAAATCAATTCTGTATTGAAATATTTGTATAAAAATATTCATAAATAATAAAAAATATAATTTTGGATATGTATATAACTTCACTCTAAAATATACAATAATTAAGTATTAACTCCTCTTTTAACCAAAAATTAATTTATTTTTCTTAATTGTTTTTTCTCGTCGATCTAATAATTATTAAGTAAGTATCGGATATCTGACATTATTCGGCACTTTTTCACTCTCTGACCGAATATTATTAGTATCCGATAATATATATTTAATTGATATATATTTAATTTTATATTGATAGTTTGCATTATGAATACAAAATTCTATTCTTTTCAGCTGAAGTTTTTGTACAGATCATTTCTTTCTTTCTCTTTTTTCTCTTTTTTTTATCACGTTTGGAAAGATAAAGAAAATTATTATCGCCATTTTTATCTTTTTTCTTTGAAGCTTTCTTCTTGGAAGCTCTTTTTCCAGATATTCGACAGGATATCCGGGGAAATTTCCGGTATCCGATCGGATAATTGCCCTACCGGATATCCGACCAGATATCGGATATCCGAAAAGAATTTGACGCTAGATATCCGAGATTCGATGCATCCCTGGTAATTATAATTAAATATAATTTTATTTGTGATTTTAAATATTTTATTTGGATGGAAAATAAATATTTGATTTTTCAGAGTTTTATTTTCTTTAATTATAATAATAAATTCAACTTTGAATTTTGAGCAAATAAATGTAAAAAAACCATCTTTATAAAGATTCTTGAGATTCTTTATTTTAGTTATCTATAAATATTAAAAAAATTTTTTTTTATTTGAAAACAAAAAACTTATCAAAATATTGCAAATTTTAGAGACTAATTTGATTTATTAATCTCTTAGAGTATATAAATCACAAGATAATATCAAGATTATCAACAGGCGAAACCTAAGATAAGATGTACGTACATTCGGTCGAATCCTGTGTCCTTGCGCATGTGAACTTGAAGAGATGAAACTCTTAAACAGCTGTTTTTAGATATCTATTATGATTTCGCAGATATAACGCGCGAAATGCTTGAACGTGATGCATATTCAGTAATATTTTTTTCAGTAACAACACTCGGATAGAATCTTCAAAATCTTCTTATAGAGCAATTTTAAGTTGCAACGGTGAAGCACCGTCGTTATGCTTCTAATATCTAATTATTTCTTTAATTAATACCGTCGACAATAACACCTTAGCCACATTTATTGCCATGCTGAATCCGATCTCTTGAAGAGATCGCGGATATAAACACAAACATCGGTAGAATGTGAACTTCTCATCTTTTTTGGGAAAATATACAGATTAATGTTTAGCTACCGATCCGTCAGTCTCTCCCTCGTCATCTTTGCGCTGATATTCGGTCTGTCATCGGAGCACGTAAGAAGTATTCACGTTCAACGGCCGATCCTCGGGGATGCTTCGGCAGGCGTTGCCGCGCCCCGGCGAGCTGGGATTCAGCCGAGAGTGCGTTCGGACGCCGTGGCGGATCGAGACTGGGCGAGAAGTGATGAGACGTGGAGGAGGATTGGAGTTTCTGGTCGATAGCGGAGCACGCGCGTTTCTCCGACGTGTGACGAGAGACGACTAGATCAGTACACAATGCACAGTTTACCAGAATTAAATTAAAACGGAACAAGACTTTTCTTTATCATTGATATAATATATGCGTATAAACTGGGTATGTATGGCTGCGCTTCTAGATTATTTAATTATCATTTTTGCATATTTTTATATAGCATATTACTTTTGCACGTTTTTGGAATATTAAGACATAATTTTCTGCAATGTTACTGTGCACGTGATGATTTTATATGGATTACAGTTAAGTTTAGTATTATAAATAATATTTAGATACATTACTTTTAGATCATACTTATGGTACTATTAAAAAAAAGATACAGCTACAAACTGCTAAAACATTTTTAATATTTTTGTAATTTGAAAAGAAAAAGAGTTTAGGACAGATTTAAAAGTTTTATATAATATACGTTCAAAATTTGAATGGTAAATTATTCGATCATTAAATTTTAAATATTATTCTCTCCGAAAAATTTCAATTACGTCTGAAAATCTTCATTTCTTTTCTCTTGACGATGATTTATCTTTGTCGTATGTTGATGATTAATTTCTATTAATTATAATTGAATTCATTTTATTCAAAATAATTCTCATTCAATCACCAAAATGATTGTCGAATATTAATAAATATTAATTTTATATTCATTTTTCTTTATATTATATAATTATACATTTCTTTATAAAAATTTTTCTATTTTATATATTATTTTTATTTTTAATTTTAAACTCAATGAATAGTTTTTGAAAACAAAAGAAAATTAGTTATGTATATAATTGCATGTGTGATTGCACGTTGGGATATATAGCTCGACCTTATATGTACATTACATTAAGAATATCCATAACAGTTATCGTTTCATTAACTATGACTGATAAGTACATAGTTATAAATTTTAATTACACTCAGAGTAATTATAAACAGACCATTCTCAATTTTTGATAACATAATAATTGCAAGTAGAGCAAGTTCTAGTATGTTTCTGTGTTACAAGATAAAGTTAAGAAAATGATTGTAAATGTAAGGAGCTTATATCTATAAAAAAATTAAAATTAATAAACAGTATTATTTTATGAACGTGATTATACAAATCGGATTTTTTTTTAAATATTAGGAATGTGATTTACAATAATTTTGAGGGTTTTTTTCTCAAAAACTGATTTATTTAAACAAGATATTACGTAAATATTTAATAACTGTTACACGATCAACATTTAATTCTCTGGCAATTCTAAATCTGGATTGTGCTGGATTTTCGTCCAATAATGCTTGTAAATCTGCATTTTCCAGCTTTTGTTGTTAACATTGAAATCATCATTTTTGAATCGATAGAATAAATATTCACATGTGTCTTAATTAATGTAACAACATTATCATAAGTTTCTTTCACAATTCTTTGACTTTCAGCCGCTGTTTTCTTCTGATTGAAAAATAAAAATAACACATGTCGAAAATGCTTTTTAAGAAGCTCCATATATATATATATATATATATATATATATATATATTGTTATTATGATATTATTTCTTTTTTTTTTAGAAATTATTTATTAAAATACCTATATTTTTTTTTTTTATTTTTATAATATTTTTTT
>Ga0157364_1008753_pt1 | contig 10487 bp, 9 predicted proteins | sample AttsexASBM2_FD_111476 | JGI IMG/M metagenome (GOLD analysis project Ga0157364, IMG submission 111476) | Fungus gardens microbial communities from leaf cutter ant in Ribeirão Preto, State of São Paulo, Brazil - Atta sexdens ASBM2 | ecosystem: Host-associated > Fungi > Mycelium > Unclassified ... | reverse complement strand
TGATTGCGTCCCATTATTTACACACCTCGAATCAACACGCGGAAAAAATGCTTGAAACAGCTGAAAACCTTGCTGCAGGTTTGGGTAGTCAACCCAAGTTGTCGAAGGCTCATGCTTCACCAACAAAAGCCGCTACTGCTGGTGAGAGCAATACTGTTGGAAATGCACACCTGAGGTTGTGGGTTGGCAAACGATTCCTAGGTACGTTGACGCTAAGTACATACACGCTTTCCTCCGACTTTCTCAATATTGTAGAGTTGTATAACCGAGCAGGGGACAAGGAAGGTGCGAAGGTGCAGACTTTGAAAAACGCGAATTTCATGGAAGCTGTTGCGAGAGTTGAAATGGAAGGGAGTTGAAATGGAAGGATAATAACTGGTGAAGCTGGTCTGATTTCTTTTCATTCTGATGGTGGTTTCATACCGATTCAGGTGCACTGTACGATACGATATGCCTCTAGGTGTTTTCTTTTTCATGCCGAATGGATATTGCTACTGCCACTGCTCTCGCATTGAACGCATCTTTTCAGACTTCGCTGAACGCTTTTGACATTATTCATTACTCAGAATCCATCGCGTCGTCGTCGGTGTTCAGGTTGCCCGATTGCAATTTCCCGGAGTCAGATTTTCTGCACTGCACCTGTGTTTGTGACCAGTCGAATAACAGATCTCTTTTCTTTGAATTTGAGGATACATGATACAATAAAATTGAATGCCCTCCTTTACTTATGCCACAGCAGGATTGGCCTCAGTTCCGCGACTCGCCATCCAGCTCTCTGGGCCCTAGAAATGTCAGTCTAAATTAACGGCCACAGTGACACGGGTAGATACGAACCTCGCGATTGGCAATTCTCTGATACTTGATCCTTCGAGCAAACCAGTCCTTGGCAGTCGAACCAGTTTCGAATCTTGTCTCTGGTTTCGACGCGACAGCTGCAGCGATGGCTGAACTGGACTCTACCAGCGCACGGAGGATTTTGCAATCTCCAGGACGGGTGAAGAATACAAGCGACCATCGTTCAAGAGCAGATTGTTCACCCGGTGGAGGGCTGGATAAATTGTTTGTTATTAATAAGATATAACGGAATTTGTTCGGCTTACAGGACACGGTGAAGATTAGAACGGAGAATGCCGCCGCTGAATAGGGACAGTGCGTCACCGACATTACAAACCGCGTGATTAGATATAGGCTAGGTTCATGTGAAAATAACCTCTTTACTTAAGGATGGTTTGCTGACCTTCACATATTGCCAATCTTCTGATCCAGGAGGAAGAACTTGTAGCCCACCCAGTCGGTTATGCAAGAACGACTGACATGACATCAATCAGGGAAAGGAAACTCTCTATTAAAGGAAGCTTACTAAAGATCCAAAATCTGTATGAGCACCAATAGCTCGCTTGTGAACATCATGTGGCATCGGTGGATTCTTGATGATTCTTACTTCACTTCCGCTATGTTCGTGTAATGGGTGCTGTTCCAGCAAGGTACCTTCTGGGAGACCAAGCCTATCATTGAAGATGCCAAGGATAGTTTGGTTGACCTCCAAGGACTTTTGCACAAATGGTTTCACGATGGTTGCCATGTCACGTTCGATGGGGGCGGGATATTTGCGGAAAGGGCCCATTAATACATCATCTTTCGCTATGTTAATGAATTCAACTGTATCTACTTCCCCTGTCGCATCCACGGCGTTGGCTCCTGCAGCTTTGTAGCTTGCCAAGTGTTTGGATGTGGAAGAATGCTGAGATATGGTGCAGCAACTTACCCGAAAGAAGAGCCTTCATTTCCTTGTTCAAACCTGAGTTTCTCCTCAAGAGGTAATTTCATTGCTTCTTCTCCAAGACTGAACATTCCGTTGACCTCTTCTATAACTCCATGATTTTTCAGGCTTGAGCCCAAGTTGAATGAAATGTTGACTGTAACATCTAGAAGATTGATACGCACTACCAGAAACCTATCTTGGTCGCGGCCTCCCATAATCTGTCCATCTCTTGTTGATCTCGTGTTTTAAGCAAAGCATAGTCGATAACAAGGAGAGGATGAGTGGGCACATTATTAGGGAAAGGCGGGAAGGTGGGTGCAGCTACCATGAGTATCGTTCTCTGTGAAAAGCAGTTGTGAGACGAGTGGATTAGACTTGCGGATGAGTGATAGCAGGTACAGGCTTTATATGAGACGGTATCATCAGTCATAACATGAGTTCCGGATGAAAGTATGTGCCGCAGTCACATCAGTGGGAAAGAAGCTATTTATTCCTGGGAACAAAGTCTCCAGGGTCCGTGTGACAATGCTTTTATTTTACTTTTTTTATTTTTATTTAAATCAACAATTTATTACACGGGGCGCGATGGCAGAGTGGTAGCTACTTCGTAACTACATACATAGAGACTGAAACAACATGAAGAAGGAAAGAAAAGGACAGAAGGAGAGAGGAGAAGATGAGAATGAGAATAAAATCAAACCAAAGAACTACAAAAAGACAAAGAAATATTAGCAGGTTATGTGAAACTAATCTAACTACGTAGAGAGAGTTATAAAAGCAAACGCCCTCGGGTTTCTATCCAAAAACTGAGTGAAGTGAGCAATAGAATCTCTTCTTGGGTTCCAATACTTGTTGAACCTTCTGCACTTATGAAGAATGTGTTGTCTTGTTTCAATAGGGTAGAGACCACATGGACACCTGAACTCTTCATTCAGGAAGAATCGGAGTTGATATTCTCCTATGGGAGCATGATTAGTTATTGCTCTAACGGCTCTAGCGCATAATGTGTTTGAATGGCCAAAGTACTGAAGCCATGTACTGCCTTTACTCATGTACTGCCTTTACTATAGATAGGTTCTAAAACATTATTGTCACTGTCAATAAGATCCATGAAATTCCTTCCTTTTAGATCTGACACTTGGAATGTCATATTCCATTTATTGATAATGCCATCGCATTCCAATTTTTTACTGAAATCCCAGAAATTTTTATTCAAAGAGAGAGGAGTAAGATTGAAAGACTTCATTTTGATGTTGATGATTTTGTGGAGCTTCCAATTACTTTTGCTAGGGCACTCCCAGAATTTAATAGTGTTCTCATGATGACGATTGAAGAACTTTCTGAGGTCGTTAAGGATGTGAGCTGCTTGCTTTTGGAGCATGTTTGAGGAAGGGTCAAAGATCTTTTTTGCTGCATGGATGGAATCTGTGACAACAATAATTTTAGATATGTTTTGGAGATGGGCTGCTTGATTAATGCTGCATCTGATAGTGAAGAATTCAGCTTCAGTGTTAGTAATGTTGACTACATGGTGAAGAGTTTTGATGACTGGCCTATTGTAAACATGAATATACACTATAGATGATGCAACATTGTTTTTGACACTGGCATCTGTGACCACAAGTGCATTGGATGGAGAGTTGGAGGATTCAATTGCTAGATTGTTGAGCTGTTGAATGCAATTCTTGAATAGATGGTTGTTGCTTTTATTAAATAAATGGAACAAAAAATAATTAGAAAAACTATTGATGATTCTATTATCCAGTTTGAATTCAGGATCAAAGGAAGGAAAGACTTTGTTAAACCTATTATTCATGTCAACCAAGTGGTCTTTGATAAGACTGCATTGACGTCTAGTTAAGGAACTAAGCAAAAGAGAGTGTGGATGTGTAGGAATTTCAGAATTGTTCTCCATCAGGGATCTGAGGATATGATTAGTGGGAAGAGCATGAGCTCTGAGTTGAGATCTTCTGCTAAGTTTTTGAAGATGTAGGTGAATTGGAATGAGACCAGTAATGGCTTTGATACCAAATGACAGAACAGTTCTAAACACTCCTACTATCCATAAAGCTGCTCACCTTTGGAGTTTTCCTGATGATTTCAAGGAATACAAGAGAGGGGCTTTGGAATAAAACTATAATTGAAAACCATATAGAACTATTGGGAGAGCGCAGCTTTTGTATAGGAGATGTTTCTGCTGGGAATTCAAGTCCCTTGTTGAGTTGCCAAGAATCTTTATATATTTGACCATTGAAATTGCTTTATTGGCATAAAAGTCAATGTGTTGACAAAAACAAAGTTTTCTGTCAAAAATAAATCTCAAATATCTCCAGGTGTCTTTTGGGATGAGAAAAGGGCCACCAATTGGTAATAAATTGAGGGGAGGAGGATTAAAGGTGTCCTGTGATCTGGAAAAGTGAAAAATTTTAGTTTTCAAATGTTTAACAAGAAGACTAAATTTAGAGAGGAGTTTAGAAGCTATGTTGTAACTACTAAAAAGTTATGTGTTAGAAACTTGAAAGGATTTACTCTGCATAATAAGAAGACCGTCATCAACAAAGGATAAAATAGAAATTTTTAAATCAAGATTTTTTGAATGTTTTTCAAGAATATGAAGAAACAAAGAGAGATATAAGGCAGAAAGAATAGAAGAGAGGGCCAAACCTTGGTCCACTCCCATATTAACATCAAAGAGAGAAGAGGAAAAATTGTTCCAAAAATACTTGGTCTTTCTATTGACTAGATAGTTTGAAAAGAAGTTGACTACTCTTGTCTCGAACCCTGCTTTTTCTAGGATTAAGGCTAGAAGGCAATGATTTAATAAAGGGAAAAATTGTGTGATATCAAACATTAAAGAGCTGGTCAACATGTTCTTAATCCACTCTATGTGAATGAAATGGGTGAGGGCGATGCTCATGTCTGTGGTGGACTTAAACTTTAAGTCTCCTAGTTGACTTTGGTAGATAAAGTTGTTTGAGACGACTTGAAATTGGAGCCTGTCTCCAATGACCTTCTCAATTAGTTTGCCTAAAGAACTTCAGAAAGTCATATGACGATTTGTTGGATTTTGGAATAATAATCATTGTTAATTTCTTGAAATGATTAGGCCAATAACCTAACTCAAAACATGCATTAGTAATAAATAATGACAATGTTCTTCAAATATGTTTTGTCTTTGATAATGCATTTGAGGTGTTCCCATGACAATTTGTTGAGACCAGGCATAAACAAATTATTACAATTGGTAATAGCACATATGAATTCTTCCTCTGAAAAGTTTGACTATATAGATGAAGGGAACAAATCAAGCTTGTTGAGTACAGTTTCATCTATTTCTCGAAATTGAGCTGTGTTGAAAGAAGAGTAAAGAGCTTGCCAGAGATTATCTAGCTTTAAACAAGGCCGACCATTATATTTAATTATTTCAATGGCTGGGAGTTTATACTTGTTGACCCAGTTCATGAGCTCCCAAGGTCCTCATTTCTTATTGACAATTTCTTGAATTTTGAGGTCAAAGAATGCTCTTTTTGTACTCTTAATAGTTTTTCGAAATGTCTTCCAGTCTTCTATGCTTTTTGAAGATCTATAAATTGCCAAGTCTTTGTTACATTCTTCATTCTACCAGCTTTTAGAATGCTTTGTGATGTTGACAAGTTTTGAGTACTTCATCCAAGTATGATCTACAATATTAGCAAAGTCTGATATAACTTTTTCTAACTTGGATATATCTAAGATGTTCAATATGTCCAACTTTGAAAAGGATGTGATAACCTTCTTAATGAACTTGTCTTCCTCTTTACTGTTCTTTGTAATTGTTCTTTTACAAGAGGCGATGTATTCTTTAACAATAGGAATGGTACTTGTTAAAGGTGCATGATCAGATGTGAGGCGCCATTCAGGATGGATAGAATGTGTATTTAGTTCAGAGGAGTCATAACAGAGGAACATCAAATTGATGACTGAGTTTGAGTCATTGGCGTTATTGGAATACCTAGTAGGAACTTGGTTAATTGGATATGACAGACTTAAGTGAAAAGAGTCACTAATGGAAGAATGGTGGTTAAACAATAGGTCCCATAAACTATTCTGAATATTGAAATCTCCAGTCATAATGAGGAGGTTTTGAATGTTAAATTCAGTATCCTTAAGATACTTTATCACAGAATGGAAAGAGTCTGAATAAATGTTCATAAGCTAAAAAATGTCACCATTGTTAAAAAATGAAGTTAAAAGAATGTCTCTATAATTAACAATATTCTTGTGAAATGAGAAATGAAGAGAGGAAAGTCTGATGTTGATGAACATAATGACTCTTGGGTAGTCATTTATTGTGTTAGGTTCTCTGGCAAATGTGAGCTAGTTGGGGTGATTAACAACCTCCACCAATGGATTACCTTTGCAAGTGAAAGGGCTTGGAATAGATTGTAATGTTATCCAGAACAGTTTCTGGATGAAAATAATGTTAAAGTTGTTGTTGGTTTTGAGGATCATATTGATAATGAAATTTATTTTTCGAACATTTTGTGAAAAAATTTTTAAGTCCTTCAAAATCATATTTTGCTAGTATTTATAGCTGAATGAGTTGAACTTTTCCTGATTTTCTGGAGTTTAGAGTATTCTTTGGTGTGCTACTCTTTGTTAAAGTAGTGTGTTTCTAAAAAGGACATTCAATTGAGTTGGCTTGATGATTGCCTTTACAATTGAGACATTTGAACATGTAAGGGTAGGGCTCGCTCTTCTTGGTCTCTAATCTAGGAGGATTAATTTTATCATTAGCCTTGTAGCACCAGGTAAAGTGACAATGATGAGTTGTTAAGTAAGATCTGTTGCACTTTATATATTTGGCCCCTTGAATGCAACATATGCTGGCTGTGTACCCCTATTTCCAACAATTCTTGCATTGCAGGATACTTGGATTCATGTTGGCACCACGAACCATAGTGATAAAGCTTCCTACATTGAAGTGTCTGTTAATTATTTTCTTAGCATTGAACCTATTTTGTGTGTCCCAAATGTCAATCCAAATTATGGCCATATTAGATTTGGGCGAGACCTTGATGACCTGAGGCTTGGATGTGAGAATGATGTTGTTGAATATGTGATTGTTCTTTAAGATGTTTTCAATTTCATTAGATGATATTCATATGTTTGATCTTTTGCTGATGTAAGGGATACCTACAATTTTTAGGTAGGACTTGGATTGTGGGAGTCTTGGAGATGAAACCTGTTCTGCATTAGTAGTGAAAGAATTTTTTACATATTTTTTAATTTCCTGTAAGTTGGAAGGCAAAGAGACATTATTGGTGGTAATAATAATTTCTTTGTCTTCAGTGCAAATGAGGTCAGCTATTGTGTTTGACAAGATATTCTTGAAAGCATGGTTTATATTGATAATGTACATGCTTGAGTCTTTGAGGAATCTCTTTGTAAGTTCGTTATTCATTGGTATGATAACTTGCTTGTATCAAGGACCTTTCGTGGTTATGTTGATCTTGGGTTTGGGTTTGCCATTGTCACTATTTATAACCTTCTGAACTATATCAATCTTCTTGTTGGGAAGATTTGGGAAGATTTCTTTTATTTTCAACATATCTATTGTGACACTTGATGATGAGATTGATTTGACCGATTTAGATTGAGAGGATACCTGTGCATAAGACTTCTTCTGAGGGGTTTTGTTGCTTTTTTTGAAGTACTTTGAAATTTCATTAACTTCTTTCTGCAACTTTGCTGGAATAGGTGGGGAAAGTGGGAATATGAAGGTAAGTTTAGCCATTTCCTTTCCTTTGTTGTTGACCTGGGACCTGGTGATTTGAGGATTGAATTTTGACTTAACTTTGTATCTGAAAGTTGTTTTGTTGTCATCTACAAATAAATTGTCCTAGTGAGATTTGTATATTGCAGAAATAAATTCCCACATTGCTTTGCCCATGTCTTCCAAGTTCTTGACTTTGTTAGCTTTATCATTATCAATTGACTTACCTAAAATGTATCTTCACATTTTAGTGAGGGATTCCTTGATGTTTTGTGCATCTGATGCTAGATGTTCCATTGATCTGTGAAGAGACACTGCATAGAAGTTACCATTCCATGACTCTGGGTCCAGAGCTTAGTTATAGTTGTAATTCAATTGTACATTGAACACATTGTATCTAGCCGGCTAGATTAGGGCTGGGTCCTTATTTAGGTGCACACTATTGGCATGCTACATTAGAGCTGTTAGCTACCTTGCCAACATGACCAGTTTGACTCTTGGGAGTTATGTATTCCAATCCCAACTGTAAGCCATTGGATAGTTCACTGTTATATATAATGACAGGCTCATCCTCATCTATCCTGTCATTTAGTTTCTCTAGACGTTCAGTATAACTTTCTTCGCATTCACTCAAGGAGATAGAGGGAGTTCTAGGACTATATGCACTTTGTGTTAAAGAGTGACCTCATACCTTATCAAAGTTGTCACATGCACACTAAAAGAGTTGGCTGAATGAGTTGACCCCCATATTCTTATTGTCATTTGAAGTCATATTGAGAGTTGATTCATGAATTGTAAGAATGTTAGAAGTTATATTTCCTAAGTCTCTAATAGGTGCTACCATGCAAGATGGTGGTAAGAGAGAAAAAAGGGCTGGCTTTTATCTTACTAATGATTGATGTCTGGATTCACACTAGAATGTTCAAACACCACTTTACTTTTCTAGTATTGAAAATAAACAATAAGACTAGAATTGATATGTTTAACAAATAGTGGTAATAATAAGCATTTAACCTTAAATTAAACTGAACTAGAACTATACTAGTGAATCAATAATTCTTGTATATTAGAAGCAAGTCCAACACAAATATATGTAAATGGCTGAGGTTTGTTGCTCTACACTAGAGTCCTTTATAAGTAAAAAAATAATATTGGCACAGCATGAACTACACAGTTCTGGTCCAAGCATTGGTAGAACTATATAGTTGGTCTCAGTATTGCCTAGCTGTCATATACTATCAAAACCCATCTGACTCCATCTGATCCCATTATGGATAATTCTCACCAACATCCATTCCACTCAAAACATCCATGGAAATGGATATTCCTCTTCTAGTTTGCACCACTCTTCTAGTGCAGATCAATTTGGCTCTATTTAGGGTCAATTACTTCATAATCAAGCACATAGCTTTTCTTTACTCTCCATGGAACTCCAAACACTATTCTGAGGACTTCCATGTTCTCAGATAATGCATTTTTACTTGGATCTTGATATTTTAGGTGTGTTATGAACTTAAGACTAGTATTAAGTTAAAAGAATAATCTTGAATTGGGTTGATCATAAGAAAACTCAATGGAGTTCCTAAGTATAGTGTATCTACCTTATATATTCTTTGGCTTTTAGTCCATATTATACTATTCTAGCCTATCCTAAAGAGACATATGCATACTGTTGTGGCAACCACTAGACCAATGTCCAATGAAAGCACAAACAATAAATCTCTTAGGGTGGATATCTAGTGGAAACATGAGTTGTGTATTCACGAGAAAACTCAACAGGGAACCACAACAGTATTCTACTGACTATTTATATAAAGTTCCATGGTCCATGCTATGACTACACATCGTCCTACCCTAATGTCCATGCCCTATCTTCATGTTCATTACTCATCTATCATACATCTACCTCAAGGCTACCATGCTATGTCTATGTGCTCTGATATCATACTCTTTAATCTCTGTCATACATGCATACACCATGTGTACACCATGAGGAACTCCTGTCCCTTGACGTCATTCTAACCCTAGACTCTTCCCGATCCTTCTAGACCGCTCTAGACTACTCTCGACTACTTTAGGTCCTATGATATAATGTTATGTGACTTCCCAGTCATGTGCCTTCTCTCTCTTGTCATAGACTAATAATTACTACTACTATATCTTATCTTATCTAACCCTAACCCTAAAGTCTGTCCTCACTTTCTCATCTTATAATATATACTATGAGGTTAATATATGGTATAACATCATTATTCTAAAGTCTTCTGTGATGTGTGACCATGTTATTGTGACTGTGACCATGTCATGTGACATGTAATGTCATATTAAACACTAATCCTCAGTTCCAGACTAGTAAAATAAAAGAAAGAAGAGAAATAGAAATAAGAAAAAAAAATAATTTAGAGTTTACCTTTTTTAACTCTAACAAGATGCTCCCCCTGGATCTCAAATAACAAGGTGTGGATCACATCTAATACTAGTAGTCTATTAGACTGTTAACTAAATAAGATCAAAGTAATCTACTTTAATAAGAGTGTAAAATTAAGAAAGAAGAAATAGAAAGTTTATCATTGTGACATTATGCCTCAGCTAATATAATAAACTAGTTCTTAGCTTTACTAGCTCTAAAACTTGAAGCTTTTATTAAGTATAGTTTTCTCTTAAAATAAATATTACTATTAGAATAATTAGATAAAAAAATAAATCAGTTTCCAAGCTCTAAGAAAGTCTAAGTTTATTATCTAAATATATCAATCTAAGCTTATTTAAAAATCTAATTTCTATTACAAATATATTTATCTAATCTCTACTTTATAGTAGATATATAATATATCATATGACTATATTCATATACCTCTTTATTAACCAAAGATAAAGATGAAATAAAATGAAAAATCAAATCAAAAAAATATATTAAAATAAAGTAAAATCAAAATAAAATATAATAGTTCAAGTATACTATAATATCTA
>Ga0157364_1008752_pt1 | contig 10487 bp, 10 predicted proteins | sample AttsexASBM2_FD_111476 | JGI IMG/M metagenome (GOLD analysis project Ga0157364, IMG submission 111476) | Fungus gardens microbial communities from leaf cutter ant in Ribeirão Preto, State of São Paulo, Brazil - Atta sexdens ASBM2 | ecosystem: Host-associated > Fungi > Mycelium > Unclassified ... | reverse complement strand
TGTTGTTATATATATATATATATATATATATATATATATATATATATATATATATATATATATATGTAAGCCAGCAATAGTATATATTATATAATAAAATCATCCTATAATTCTATGATATAGAGTTTGAGTATGATGTTTGCTTAACTCTTCCGTTTCTTTATAAATTTTCTAAAGTGGAGCTGTTCTTAATACATGCATGTTCTTAATATCTATTGTAAATTAGGCATTTTACCAATATTTAATAAGTGGATATCTGAGATATTTATATTACGTTCTTTAAGGTTTTTGCATAATTTACTGATATTAAGTTTAACATCAGGAATATAATTTTTTTCGTCAGTATTTAGCGCTCGTAGTTTGACTACGTAATAATGCATTGTCAGAAATAGCATCACAATTCGCAGAAAGCCTAATCCAGTTGAATATAATTGTGTTAGTCGCGACTTATTATCATTACATAAAATATGAAGAGTCATAGCGAAGAACTGTGTATAATCAAGAATTCGTTTTTGAATACCAAACAGTGTTATGAATTCTCATGACTCGAACATCGCATTCTTTTAATATGTGTTCTCTAATCTTGATTCTAATCTTGGCTGATTTTAACAATTTTGATTCGCAATAAATCGCTGAAACTTGATATAGTAAGTCTGTCTGTTTACAAATCATTATATTATTAATATCCTTACACTTAGCTACATTGTATTTTGTTAAATGAGTATACAGCCATTTATCGGATCTAAGATCTAAATAGGTATAAGTAGGATTTATGAATAAATGCCCCTCTTGCTCTGCTTGATTGATAACGGAATTACATGATATAATATAAAGTTTTGTTCTATTAAAGGTATTTTAACAACATAAATCAAACGATGATTCTTATTATAAAATATGTTTATATCGCTAATATCGATTAAATTAGTAAATTGATCGGATTTCAAAGGTATAAATAATTGTTTGTTATTTATCACATAACGAGTTTCTTTTAAGTTATTGAATAATTCTGAGTGTTTTGGAATTAATCCTCGGCGTGCCTATAGAATTGCGTCAAAGTTTCTAATTCTATTCCATATTTAAGTATCATTTTTGAGCATTATATTAGATAAGAATTGACTAAGTTATTTAATTGAGTTTCAGTTAATTTTTGTCTATCTTTTAAGGCTGTGAAGTTGTCCTGTTTGTTTCAAACTTATTATTTGTTTCAAAGGTATTCGAAAAATTATTTATTATTGCCTGAATAATACTTATTTGTTTTTATATAAATTTGTTATTTCGAATTATACACAAGATCTATTTGTTCATTATAATAATCAACATCGGAATTTAATATATCAAAAAGGATTTTCGCTATTTGACTAACAAAAACGTCGATCAAGACGCCTCGCTTAAATCTCTGGTTATCAAATTTTTTAATATAACTTTATCGTTGGATCTACCTATCAAATCATTAATTATTTCTCTGTTAATTTTCAGACTTTTCAGTCTTTGGTTTAAACGTTCAATTCTTGCAATCCTGAATACAGTATATTATTTTTGTACTTACTATAACATAAAATCTTGATTTTATTTAAATAAGATTTTAATATTTTCTCTTTTTCTTCTAATGGAGTAAAAAATTAATATAATTTATAAATTTCCAATGATCTCTAAAAATATGTAAATCCGCTAATTTTTCAAAATACACTCCAACTAGACGCTCAAGCTGATTAATAAAGATTTTTACTGATTCATTAATCATCTGTATCATCCTGCAGGAGGAAAGGAAAATATGCATATTTTATGTTTATTAACATGTAAAAAAATTTAATTTCATAATTAACATCGTTTATTCAGTGTATTATTTTAAATGGATCGTCATACTGATTGGTTAGTTTTTTAGTTCTAATCATTTTGTGTAATATTATATATTGACACATCTCCCGGGTCCAAGTAAGTCCAATATCAAAGGTTTTTACATTTGTCATAATATTCCTTTGAACCTTCCTTAGTTTTACGGAGATTTTCTTTTGCATGCCTTTTAAAATAGTCTGTCGAATAAATCCGCGAAGAATTCTCTACGTGTAATTCTCTGTCGGGGTTCGGAAAATGTTGAGGGTAAACGTCTACGATCGAATATTAATTTGTAAGAAGATATTTTTGTTCCCTCATGATATGACATATTATAAACAAAATATAGCAGCGTCCAGAGATGAGTTCCAATTATCTTGCTGAGAATTAATAAAAGGCTTTAAATACTCAATTAATACATGATGCGAGCGTCCAAAGATCCGTTTGATTGTGGATGGTAAACGCTGGTTTTAACTTGTTTTATTTTGAAAATTCTAGCAATTTCTTTCATTATTTCTTCAGATATATTACTACTTTGATCAGAGCAACTCTGTAGGTGAACCAAAAGTATAAATGATTATTAATAATTATGTCAACAATTGTAACGCTAGTATCTAATAACAGATATGCTGTGCAAAATTTCGTCAGCTGATTCTGCGTAGTTAATGTACATTTATTCCCGTTTCTTATTTCCGGTAATGGTCTTATCAATTGCAACTTTTTGAAATGCTTCGTTTGATGTATCCGTAATTAATTGGAGCTTTCGTTTTTCCGCGAACTAATTTTCGTTTTTGGCAATCATGACAAGCTTTAACAAAATTTTTAATATCCTGTTTCATGCCATCCCATGAATAATATTGTTGAATACGTTTTAAAATTTTAGTAATATCTTTATGACCGCCGATTTTTTAATTATGTAATTCTTTAAGGATGTCTTTTGTATCTGGATCGGTAATTTCGTTACGTATAGACTCTAATAAAAATACTTATATTGGTGTATCTTTAAATACATATATATTTAATCATTTGAATTATTCTTAGTTTATTAATATTTCCTATGGGTGTTATTGATATTATCTTTTGATTGTGTGAAATAGCATATATTTTTTAAATTTAATTAAACATTTAATTAAATAGCGTTTCTAAATTTATGAGTGTTTGATTATTTTTTCGCGTGACAAGGTTTATTTCGGTTAAATAATTTTTCTTTATTATATTAATATTTCCTGGCGTCGTAAGTGTTAAATTTTCTACTTTATTTTCCTCTACTTTATTTTTTGATAAAGTATTTAATTTTAGGAAAGGAACTTGTCTCTATTACAAGTAATCCTTTGATTTTGCCCGGAATTATATTTTGTGTTTTCCGTAACGAATCATTCAATGCATGCTGCAAAAATAAACTGTAACTAAGAACTTCATCATTGCTGAAGCTTTTGCTTGTAAAACTGATATTTGTGGTATTCTAGAAAGAGCATCCGCATTAGTATTGTTTTCCTTCTTTATACAAGATTTTATAATCATACTCTTTTAATTTTAATCGCCATCGCATTAACTTAGATGATCTTTAACGTTAAAAAACCAGATTAGTGGTTTATGATCAGGTTTATAATTATTTTGAATCTTTTTACCGTATATGTATGTATTGAAAATGTTTTGTTGCCCATACGATAGCCTACAGTTCTTTTTCCGTAGTATCATAATTACGTTCCGCCTTATTAAGTTCGGAAAGCATAAGCAATAATAAGAAGATCATTCCCTATTTTCCCTTGTATAAAACCACCGATTCCTTTGTCACAGCATCGGTAGTTAAAATAAATTCCTTATTGAAATCTGGATATTGTAAAATAGTTCATTTAATAACATTTATTTAATTTTCTCGAAATTTATTTGTTGTCCTGTCTTGAAATTTATTTGTTTATTTGTATTTTCCATTTGAATAGTACGTTTTTCTTAAAAAGTGATGTAAATGATTGAGTAATCGAACTAAAATCTTTAATAAAACACGGTAATAATCTACAAGACCCAAAAATTACTTAAGCTCTTTGTGATTCTTTGGAACCGGATACTGTTTTACTGTCTTTTACTGTTTTACTGTACTTTTTCTGGATTAGATCTTACTCCTTTGTTTGAAATTATATAACTTAAGTAAAGGATCGAATTTTATTCAATAATGATACAGGCAAGCTTATAGATTAAGTTGGAGATGTGTTATTCATAGCTTACGAGAACAGACTGATTCGATCAGAACCAGAGGAATCTTCATTATGATAAAAGAGGTGGAGATTTCGATAAATTTTAACCAATAACTTGTCATTTTTGAATACGAAAAATATACATGATGGGGAGGAAAGAATCCGAAATATGTAACTATCGATGATTCACGAATCCGAATTTAGGGATGAGTCATAAGATATCTATAAGACTGAATATTTGAGACGGGTCTTAAGGGTAGATAAAAAAAAGATAACAATAGGATTAATAACAATAGGAGAAAACAAATAAAACAGAAGTAGTAAACAAGATTTATCAGGAATGTTTAGAAAAAAATGTATAGAAAAATTATGTTAAAAACGTGACGTTAACAAAAATGACGTGGTACGTAAACGTGTCTCGTTGCCAGTTGAGAACGAAATCCTTTATAAAGTTTTCATAATTTGTATTACAAAATTTGTAAAAATGCAAAGGCTTTTGGCAAAAATGATGGATAACATAAATTCATTATAAGTTATTTTTTAAACATTTGGCTGCTCTGCCGGAATTGAAAATACTGAAATATAAAACAGATGAATAAAACTGCTATAGTCAGAATTATAACTGCTCGTCTTTCATCATTACAGCTGCTTGTTACTTCGCTATGCCAGCCAAAATTCTCTGGACGAGAGTTCGCAGAAGCATGTTCCTCGTGAGAATGGGAAGGATAAACCACCATATAGGAATCATCATCACACGAATAGAGCTTTTGATGTCATCAACGAGATGAGAAAGTATATATTTTCGTTACCTTTGTTAGGTATTGAAGTAATTTGACATATATCTTTGTATAACTAAACCTTATGTGTATGTGTGTACGTGCGTGTGTTCAGATATACTATTCTTTCATTTCTTTAAAAAATATATTTATATTATCTTTTTAGACACATGTTGTTATATACGTATTACTGTGTTACCAAAAATTTATAAAATAAATTTTATAAGTATTTAAAATTATAAGATAAATATGGATAAATATGGATTTAAATAATATGCTATGATTTTTAGGAAAAATTTACTCTGCGATGTCATCTTAGTAGCGGATGGTGGTATGGAAGTACCGGCTCACAAAATGGTTCTCGCTGCATGCAGTCCTTACTTTTACGCCATGTTTACAAGTTTTGAGGAACGTGATCAACAAAGAATAACGTTGCAAGGCGTGGATTATTCGGCATTAGAGTTATTAGTAGATTATGTTTACTCTGCAGAAGTCCACGTTACAGAGGATAACGTACAGGTACTTCTACCTGCTGCAAACTTGTTACAACTAACGGATGTACGAGATGCCTGTTGCGATTTCTTACAAGCTCAATTACATCCGTCTAATTGTCTCGGTATTAGAGCGTTTGCAGATCTGCATGGGTGCCTCGAGTTGTTGACGCACGCAGACAGTTACATCGAACAGCATTTTTCGTAAGTCGCATCTCAAATTCTGATCCTCTTAGTTAAATTATATATTATACAATTGTATTAATTGTCTCAATATCGATTGCAGAGAAGTGGTTGACGCAGAAGAATTTTTAACATTGGAACCTGAACAAGTAGCTAAACTTATCTGTAGCGATCGTTTAATGGTGCCTTCTGAAGAAAAAGTATTTGAATGTGTTATTTCATGGGTACACCACGACCTCGAAAAGAGACAAAATGATTTGGCATTATTAATGGAGCACGTGCGCTTACCTTTGCTTTCTCAAGAATATTTAGTGCAACGTGTGGAAGAGGAACCTCTTCTCAAAGCTAATTTACAATGTAAGTTTACTATTATGATGTGCATGTTAAAAGAAGAGATATATATATCTCTTAATTTCCACAGGTAAGGATTTTTTGATCGAAGCCTTAAAATATCATTTACTGAAGGGTGAGCAAAAATCATTATTCAAAACGCCGCGTACCAAACCAAGACAACCGAGAGGATTACCTAAAGTATTACTCGTTGTTGGTGGCCAAGCTCCAAAGGCGATCAGGAGCGTTGAATGTTATGACTTCAAAGAGGAAAGGTGGTATCAAGTTTCTGAATTACCAACACGACGTTGCAGAGCTGGTAAATAGCATCATTTGAATTATGATGATAGAATTGTTCTTTTCTTTTTGTAAAGTAAAAGATTATATCAGAGTTGTTCAAAGTCGGAGTCTTTTGGCCTGAAATCGAAATATTAGGTGTAGTAAAAAGAAATCCATTATTTTTCCATTTAATTTCATGCAAAAATAATGGATTTCTTTTTACTACACCTAATATGTCGGTATTCACTCTCATTATTATTTCTATTTTTTACTTCACTGCTATTTTGTTGTAGCACGCAATGCTCAATCTCAGAGACGAAACTAATCTGAAATCGTTAAAAGTTTTTGACCTATGTCTTTCACTATGTTTAAAAGTATTCTCCTCTTTTTTTTCTCCTCTGTTACTCTGATATTATAATATATTATTATTCATAATACATTTAACTATAAAATGAATAATAGATTATTCATTTTAATAAATGAAATATGAATAATAGATTAAACTTTTAACGATTTCAAATTAGTTTCTGAGCCTAAGCATCGCGCGTTGCAACAAAACAGCAATGAAGTAAGAAATAAGAATAGGTGTGAATACCGATACATTTCGATTTCAAGCCAAAAAACCTTGACCTTGGACAGCTCTGGATTATACTGTATTGAATTATAGGACTTTGTGTTCTTGGCGGACGCGTATACGCTGTTGGTGGATTTAACGGATCATTAAGAGTACGAACAGTTGATATTTATGATGCTGCAGCGGATCAATGGTCACCTTGTCCCGAGATGGAGGCGAGGAGATCGACGCTCGGTGTAGCCGTACTCGGCAATTGCGTTTACGCTGTACGTTATTATATCTTCTTGTTTATGTCGCATGTTATTTATTAAATTGTAAATCATTTAAAATTTAATCGATATTTTACATAGGTTGGTGGCTTCGATGGTTCGACAGGATTAAATTCGGCTGAAGTTTATGATCCACGGACTCGCGAATGGAGACCAGTAGCACGAATGTCAACACGACGTAGTAGCGTAGGAGTCGGTGTTGTCAAAGGATTGCTTTACGCCGTAAGTTTATATCAAATGTTACTTCGAAGATGTCATCTGTATTACATGTTTAATATAGAGACACTTTGCAATTAGGTTGGTGGCTACGATGGAGAATCTCGTCAATGTCTTTCTAGTGTTGAGTGTTATAATCCGGAGAAGGATCAATGGAAACCTGTACCTGAAATGTCTGCACGTCGCAGTGGTGCAGGTGTTGGTGTCCTGGATGGTGTTTTATACGCGGTAGGAGGTCACGATGGTCCACTAGTACGAAAAAGCGTAGAAGCATTTAATCCGGAGACAAATCAATGGACTCCTGTCAGTGACATGGCATTATGTCGTCGTAACGCCGGTAGGCAATTAATATTTTCTTACATATAAGATGTCTGAGATCACTCGAACACCTTTTTAAAATGAGGAAAAATGTTTTTTATAAAAAGAATATTAAAAATATTGTTATAAGCAAATTAGGTACGCTTTATCACAAAATATTTTTAATTTCTGGTTCCAATCAAAAATTGACTATTTAAATCAGATATTCAATTTTTAAATATTTTTTTATTATAGATTTAGATTACACACAAACAATAAGAAACTTTCGTGGAACATTTTTTTTTAAATATGCTTCCATTGATTTAGAAATGATTTGGAAAGCAAGTGCGATTTGTGTCGCATACTTCAACATGCTTCAACATAATTCCTACTCGTTGTTGCGTTTGAGTGAGTAGCAGCTACGGTTGGAGGAAGTAGAAACATATTGGAGCAACCAAATAAATCTCGCGAATAAACGCGAACAAATCTAGTTGGAATTACATATCCAAGCACAATCAGAGGAACATTTTCTAGTAAGAAAAATTTATCTCTCTCTCTAAAAATATAGCTATATCAATACTTTATCACAGTTTAGATTTTCTTTAAAGAAAAAAATCTATAACGATCTAATTTCAATAATACTGCCAAACTTTCCAAATATAATGATCAATTTATTTTAATCAATGAGGATTAATTCATGGCTAATAATGACAATTCCAAATATTAATAAATTCATCACGTTTAAATGTATGTCCATCAGAAAATAAAATTTTTAAGTGGAAATAAGTTATATTATGCAGTTACAAAATATTAATTTGTCCAAAATCATATTTTATATTTGGTGAATAGTCTGAGGATGAATAGTCTTGTTTTCTATTCATATGCACTATATAATATCACAACTAATCAGGGCCCATATTCTTTATATCTACCGATATTTGTTGGTATCCCGTTAAATAGAGACAGCCAATAAAAACTGCCTTTTTTTCTTAGTCATTAGCTATTGTTAGTTATCGACAACTATCGATGAACATATAATTGATATTTGATTTTTGCGCGGAATAACTCGTCGGTTTCTTGCGGTCGATTAAAATGCAAAAGAGGTTTGCACGGGAGATAAGATGCAAATAAAAAAAAGAGCAGTGTCGTTTATAATAAAATAAAGAAGTCTTTATTGTGGTTATGAAGTAATATATTGATAATATATAGAGATAATATATAGAGATAATATGTAGATTGAATACAGAAGTTACGCGATATTTGGCCAGAATATTAGACAGGAATGTTATCGTAGGCTCGAATGTATGTGTATATGTGTGTGCGTGTGCGCGCATATGCGTTTGCGCATGTGCGTGCGTGTGTGCGCGCGCCGTAATAAAAATTGTGTGAATATACAGGATATCTCATATAACTGTGATTTTTCCGATACTTCCGATGATGTGACAAAAATTATTTTTAATAAAAGTTAGTTTTTAATCGACTACACATTGCAATATTAAAAATGCAAAGTATTCTTTTTTAAGAGAAAAGTCAAGGTTAATTTTTTTTAATGACAAGACATATTTTTTACTTCATAATATTGCATTGTCAAGACGAGTTCAATGACCTGCTATGATCTTGAAATCAAATGTGTAAAATCGATAAACAGAAACGTTTTGAAAAATTATTTTATTTATATTAAATTTCGTATGAATATAGTCTACAATAGTAGTAGTTTTTGTATTAGCTGCATATCAACTTTCTCATTATAGAAATACATTTCCGACAAATTGAGACTACGATTTGCTCTAATGTCAAACTAAGAAAGAACAAATATAAATAAGGTCATAACGCGCAAATATGCTACAAGTACTACAAGTTCTGTTGACATTTTTTTCTACGTTTACGTATATTGGGAGTACAAATTAGTTCGGTCCGTAGTTCCCTAAAGATTGCTTCAGCTGTTGTGAATGGTTCATAGTGACAGCTGATTTTGGCGGTTTCAGAGAGGTTAAACATGCTGTCTGCTAATAATATTCAGTTTATATCGCTTTGAGTTTCATACAAAAACCTTGATTTTTATTGTATTTGTCGAATTTTGTGTTAACCAAGCAGTATTTGCGGGAGGTTTTGATTGGAAGAAAAGTGCGGCTGAAGCCCATCGAATGCTTATCGAAGTTTATGGTGACACTGCTCCAATTGATAAATCATGTAGGGAATGGTTTCGACGTTTCAAGAATGGAGACTTCAGTTCGTTGAAAACAAGCCTCGCTCTGGACAGCCAAAAAAATTCGAAGACAAAGAATTAGAGACATTACTCGAAGAAGATCAGAGTCAAACGCAAAAGGAGCTTGTAGAATCATTGAAGGTAACTCAACAAGCCGTTTCTGTACGATTGAGAGCTATGGGAATGATTCAAAAACAAGGAAATTGGATGCCTTACGAACTGAAACCGAGGGACATTGAAAGGCGATTTTTCATTTGCTAACAGCTGATTCAAAGACAGAGAAAAGGTTTTTTGCATCGGATTGTGACTGGAGATGAAAAGTGGATATTCTACGACAATCCCAAAAAGAAAAACTAAGGTTGCCATCGACCTCAATATCGACCACGATCGAACATTCATGGTTCGAAGATCGTGCTCTGTATCTGGTGGGAAAAAAGGTCTTGTTTACTATGAGCTGCTGAAACCTGGCGATTCCATTACGGGCGATCGGTATCGGCTACAATTGATTGATCGTTTGAGCCATGCATTGCGAGAAAAACGGTCGGAATACGAGCAAAGACATGATAAATTATTTGTCTTCATGACAACGCTCAGCCTCATGTCATGCTAAAGTCGTAAAAAAATATTTGGAAACGCTCAGATGGAATGTTTTACCGCCGTATTCTCTGGATATTGCTCCTTCTGATTACTGATTGTTCCGAAGGATGTAGCACGATTTGACAAGTCACCGGTTCACTTCTTTCGCAGAAATCGAAAATTGGCTCCAAAATTGGATCGCCTCCAAAGACGAGTCATTTTTTCGAGATGGAATTTGAAAATTGCCTGAGAGATGGGAAAAAGTAGT
>Ga0157364_1008751_pt1 | contig 10488 bp, 2 predicted proteins | sample AttsexASBM2_FD_111476 | JGI IMG/M metagenome (GOLD analysis project Ga0157364, IMG submission 111476) | Fungus gardens microbial communities from leaf cutter ant in Ribeirão Preto, State of São Paulo, Brazil - Atta sexdens ASBM2 | ecosystem: Host-associated > Fungi > Mycelium > Unclassified ... | reverse complement strand
TATATTATAATATTATACAAAACAATGAAATTTGGCGTGCATCTGGATTTTTGTAAACTGAGTTTTTCTATACCAACCCTAATTTGAGGCCAATCTCTGATTGGCCCCAAATCTTACAAGAGTACAGGAATGTTACATCTTGTTTTTTTACATAATTACACGCGCGTGTTTTTTCGCCACAAGAATGGCCGAACGCCGATCTCGCATCTATCGATTCGTCGAGTATCTTGCATCTGCGGATGCAAATTATGTATGGGCGTATAATTTACAAGCGTTTAGTACGCGGACACTCCTCTTGCGCGATAAAGTTTGGTATCACGCAAACTCGTAAATATAAAAAATGGCCTCGCCTTCCCTAAAAAAAGATGGAAAAAAAGTGAATGATATCGTTATATTATAACGTGTATTTTTAATCCTTTCGAGCCTTTTCTGTTTTGGACAGTGGTTCTGCTGTTATTGTTGCATTTAATGCGTTTATCAATCCGAAAATTTTGTGAAAAAGTATCTCTATATAGAGGAAATTGAGGCAAAGTTTAAATTTTTTCGAAAATAGATATTTGGATTGAAAAAAGCTAATAAAAAATTGAAAAATTAAAAATAATCCGTTCCATTGGGTTTTATTGTGACGAAGTGGCGTAATCATATTGTCTTATCAATCGCCGAATGCGAGGTAACTTGATTAGCATGCGAAAGCCGGGTATATCAATTACTATCAGGCACACACAATGGCTTCCTATCCTCGATCAATGTAAATCTCGATTTAGACTAACGATCGCGCGCGGGCCAGACAGGCGCCCTTATAACTGATCGTGCATTCGGCGCTTTAGAAAAATGATTTCAGCCGGTACCCGTGATCAAGCATTAATAGTAATGCCTTCGATCGTAGGCGTGACGCGCCGCTCGATCGTATTAAAATAGGTAGTGATTAACGACGTCGTTTGGGGGGGTGACGGGGAAGGGGGGGGGAAGAAGGGGTGAGCGCGCGGGAAGGGATGAATGGAAGAACGGAAAGTGTACGGATATGGTAACGAGAAGATATAAGACGAAGAAAAAGACGTGGGAAGAGAGAGAAGCAGAAATTACGTGAGCTACCAAAGAAAACTTTTGTTGGGCATGTAGTCAACGGCACGTATTATATAGAGTGTTGTGTAATACGTGCGAAGTACTCATGAGATGGAGAAAAAATATGAAACAAAAACATAGAGTAGAATAGAGTATTTTGTTCATTTCTCATGATATTGTTTATGTTTCTGAGCAGTATACTGAACATTTGAAAGTTATACTTGAACTCTCAAAAAAAAGCAATCATGATTGTAAAAGATAGAAGAAGAAGAAGTTATTAGCACATTAGATACAAAGATATTGTTTGTTGCCATAAATTTTATATTTACTTTAAGATTGAAAATAACGCAACAGCTCTATCCGCTCTATCCTATACATACATTTAATAAAAGGTTCTTTAATTATAATAATTATAATAATTGTAAAATATATATACTTAATTTAGACTTCAATTTTTTCTCCACAATGAGGAAAGGATGCACTGAGAAACCTATTTTGTTGAAATCAATTAATTTCTTGTTTGAATATAGACAAACATATCCTTGGTTGAGGTTGCAATAAAATAACTTATTGTTAATTAAAGCAAAACATTTGGGTTTTGTAACATTTTATTTGTTTCTGACAAACAAGTTTATCAGATGTCAATGTTTATCAGAAATAAGCAAAATAACAATAATTCAATATCAAATATTAAAATACAATAATATAATAAATATGTTTTACTTCAACTAAATTATTTTATTACATCAACCAAAAATTTGTTTGCTTATATCCAAACAAAGAAGTTAATTGATTCAATTAAATGGATTTTCAATGTGTTTTCTTGAAGTGTTTAAAAATTTATATACAGAAATTACATACAGATTTTAATTTTGTTGGATTGTCAAAGTAATTATGTAAAACGCTTAAACTGTAAAAAGTGCAGCGTTTAAAATGTTTAAAACGTTTACGCGAAACAAGCGTTTAATAACAAAAGATACTTAAATTTTAAACCAAACGCATAGTGTTTTATTTATGGACACAAGAATAAAACATTTTAATATCTTAAAATTAAACACTTTTTTTTTTATTGTAATTGCTAAAATGTCAAAACTTTTTGTAGTATTGATCAATATGCTTGAGATTTCTATATTATTTTGATGCATCAACAGAAATATGTTCAAATCTATAATTCTTTCATTTTTAGATATTTCAGCAAATTCTATCTGTATGTATACCATGTAGTATCTATATAGATAATAAATACAGGTAACAAAAGATTTTTCCCAAGAAAAGGTAAGAGTTTAACAGAGATATGGTAAACGATTTCGTACTTTTTTGCTAAAATAGTAAATAATAAATTTTTAATAAATAATATAACTTTGATATAAAACGATATTCTATATAGATATAAAATGTTCTATCATTTTCAAGCGATGAGATACATATTGGCACATACTTTCGTGAGATTTGTGCAATCACTTGTTCATCATGTGCGCGACATTCGTCGGCGTCTCCGTGGAGTAGTGACGCTCCGCAAATATTCTTTTTCGAATATCTACTTTTAAATATTTTTCCACGGTAAACAGGATCACCTTTGACAAATCGTGTTCGCTCTACTGACTCGTCTTCCAGCTTTAATACACTCGGCAATACTCAGACGTATACACGCTATAAATGAATACAATCTCTTGGAGAAAAGACGCTTTGATATTTATCTCTACGATAACTAAAAGAATCTTGCAAAGTGTCAAATTCTGATTTTAATGAAACTTTGTGTAAATCCAAGTTATGTAAATAGATTTAGAAAATATCAGTTAGTGCAGAAAATGATTTTAAGATGTGAAATCACTTTCCTTGTAGCTAAAGTAATTTTTAACTTTCTTCGTTATATATAAAAAATTTAAGATATCAAAAAATAATATACCGAATTTTCAAGCTCGCAATACTAAGCAACATAAATTAATAAAAAGATCAAAATATTAGTAATATTGGATTATTAATTCAAAGTTTATTTTAACATTAGTTTATTATAACATAATAAGAAGAAGCTTAAAAATGAATTTATTAAAAGGAAAGCGAATATTATGTAATATATGTTTTGATTTTACTTATAATCATTCTCATTTAAACAAATAATAAACTTAATATAATAAATAAAAATGCGAAAAATAAAACATTTAAAGGAATTGGGTATAAAATTAATAAAAAGTCACATTAGAGGTTGGACATAAAAAATTGATATAAAATTAATCAATGTAAATAAAGAAAACATAATCACTTCAGACAATATCTAGAAAATATTTTTATGATGTCTTTTAGATACCTTTTAGATATGTATGTCTTAAAAGAGGTTTTTATGACTTCCTTTATTATGCATATTGTTTGGGGTTCTTCACAAACATCATTTTGAATAGAAATGTATAGTCAACAGATAAAATTGATATATCCATTCAAAGGTGAAAAAAAATCAAAAAGATAAGAATAACTCATGTATCTAATTTATCGAAATTACAACATAATATCTGAATAATTCGATTTTGATAGATGTTATATCCAAAATAGGAAGCAATGGATTGTGTTTAATACAACAAAACGTTATATCGATACAAATGAACAAATAAGAAATATATTAGCCAAAATATTTTTTTATCAATTTGATGTATCTAGAAATGATTTTGTGTGTGTGTGTGTGTGTGTTTTCTGCAATTTTTTAGGCGAAAATTGTTAACTATACTCAAATAGGATTTTGATCAATATCTTACACGTAGATTACAAAAATTTTTAATTAAAAATATTAAAAAATAGCACCAACATAAATAATTGGTATAAAGTGTAAAGCTTGTTTGTAGTAATAGTGGTTTATGGTAACTATCACTTTCATCCGGCTTACCTAAAAAACAAAACCCCAGCAAATTCATGAAACATATTAAATTTAATCTTTGTCATAGATGATTTTTAGATATTGCCAGTTTTGACAAAATGACGGATCTCTGAATTTAAAAAGTGCAACTTTTCATCAAAGAATTGTTTATTTTTTATTATAAAAAGAAAACTGTATTCTAAAAAAAATCCTAAAAAACGATAAAGACTAAATTTATCAATATATTTCAAGAATTTGTTGGATTTTTTTTGTTTTAGATGAGTTGTATGAAAGCTATAGATGGTAAACTGTTAATACTGTAAACAATCTTGACATTAACAGTTATAAGGTAAAAATTTTATGTAACACTTACTAATACATATACAGGATGTAACTGAAATAATGCCCACTCAAAGTGCTATTCCTAATAAAAAACTAAGTTGAAAAATTCTCTATCATTTTGCAATTTTCCCAACAGTTAACGAGATATTAATTTCCAAATATTGCCGGATAAACGGATAAAATCGATATATAAGACAATTTTAAGATATCTTTTCATGTTCTTTGTGAAATATTTTAAAGATTTTTCTTAAAGAACTCTTAAAGATATCTTAAAGCTGTCTTATACATATAATTTTATACATATTGCTCATTGAATAACTAAAAAATAATTGAGTAAAAAAAAATTTTGAAAAATAAAAACGAAAATTGTAAAATGGCAGATTCGTCTCAGTTTTTTATTAGGAATAGCACTGTATGATTAGTGGGCGTTATTCCAGTTACATCCTGTATAAGAAATTGATCAAAGTGTTTTATTTGAGTAAAGTTTTCACAAAAAAGTTCGTAAAAATAGATTCTAACTCCTACGAGTGTGTATTAATCTAATCAAGTTCCTGCATATTACTTTATGAGAGAAATACTTGAATGATCCATAATATACTAATTTCAAGATATTCACAAAGAGAGAATGATTTAAATAGATGATTAGATGTTTGTGCAGGAGTGAGAATTGCTTCTGTCATTATAACGACCACTGATCACTCAAGTTATTAACAAAGAAAGTTACTAACAAGAATCAGAGAAAGAACGGATAGGATAATGCAAAGTGTAACGCGCCAACTACAGAATGCTGGAGAATGAAAAGGCGACGAAAACGTGGCTAGGATGGAAGAGTGCGAAGGGGTGAGAGAGGGTTGACAATTCTAGGGTGTCGTAATGTATGAACGTGCAGGGCCAACCTCGAGTTCATTGCGAATTCATTGAGGATTTTCCAAGTGATTTCCCCGGTTATGTCCAAGGGTTATGCTTCAGACGACGAGAACATGTATGTTGTCAGGGCGGAACAAAAGTCAACCACTTCTAACTTAATATTTCTCTCTCTCTCTCTCCCTCTCTCTCTCTTTTCCTCGTCCTCTAAATTCACAGTCTACAATACGACATGCGCCATACATGGATTAAGTTGAATTTGTAAAGACGATTTAAGAGCGCGAGACGAGATTGAAACTAATTAAAATGAGTTAAATAATGTTCTATCAGATGGTACGGGGCGGAATACTTCGGGAAAATACAGTTATCAATTAAACTAAAATGTCTTATTTTCGACAATTCGTTTTTTTTTTTAATTACAATAAATGATTTGAGTGTTGAAAACTAAGTTCTCATCGAACAAAAAAAATTATTTTGTTACTCGAGTTCACTATTATTATATTGATAATTGCAGTGAAGTTAAAATGTATTTTGTCTGAAGCGTATCAGTAGAATTACTGATTCCAAATGAAAACTAAGATTTCTCATATTTGTATTAAATTAATTGGTGTTCTCATATGAATACAAATTTACATATAGATATGGAATTACATCGTAATTGTATCTCTTCGGGTTATTAACATTAATTTAATTAACTAAATTTAAATAAATTAAAATTCAATTTTATACAGATTTAGTTGCATAAATTTAAATAAATTTTAATAAGTAAACAAACAATTCGTATCTCTTTGATATCTACATAGAAAACAATAATTTCGATTACAAAGCTAAACGTGACTTTCATCCTTTCAGAAATATGCAAAGTAAGCATATTAATTTTGAATTATTTGCCATTACACTAAAGTGGTTTTAATGGCCGTACAGCCGTTTCGAAATTGTTTTGTTCGCTTTCGGAATATTTGCGTTTCGGGTGTAGACACAAATTGTAATTAACATTAAATTTTAGAAAGCTGTTTAAATTTATCAATATTGGCATTGGCTCGACAACAAACATTGTTCACAATTCCTACGCGCATTATGTGTTTGATTTAAATGTTTTGAAGAACGCTCTCCCTTTTTACAGTTCACTCGAAATTTTGTCATTAAAACTACGGACTCTTTTTGACGGCGGATTAACGTAGATTGGGACGCGTTATTGCAATTACTCGAATTCGTAGATTCGGAGAATTGCGCGTATAAGGATCGACGCAAATCTATATGGTAATACGATGACCGGTTTTGGGCGGGCGGTTACACGGTGAGATCTCATGTAGCCGCGGCATTCCAATCAGAACCTTCCATAATCCGAAGATCTTTGCTAACGAGACCATCGAGAATCGTAATCCAAAGAGGGTTGCCCAGGCTTCGAGATAATATTTCTCTCTTGCGCATCTCTCGGACCCTTTATGTATTTACACAATTGCGGCCAATGGACGTATCAGATTCGGTAACTAATCTAAACTGCGTTACCTAACTCCCCTTATCCCAAAATTTCGTGTTGGTTTCCTTGTTATGCTAACTGTATAGCATTTTGTTTATTAGTTCTTTCACGCGATCTGATTTTATCAAGATAGCATCTTAAAATGTTCATTACATCGCTTTATTTATTTATTTAATTAAAGAAAGTATTTTGTTCTATAAGTATAAAATTTTTTATATTATTACACAGCGACATAATAACTTAGAGGAGGGAACTTTTTCGCAACCGTTTAGAGATTGTTTTATTTATAGAAACCAAAAATTATTGTGAACAATGACGATAAAAAAATTGATACATTGAAATAAAGAATAAAATCTTTATTTATCGTTACGGAATCGCTGTCAGTTATGTTTCGATCATTTAAAAACTAATTCACTCTGTGAATTAATTTTTAAACGATTTGAATCGACATTTTCGGTTTTTATAAAGAAAAATACACATATAAGAAAATGTAGAGATGAAACGATTCCCGAACGATCGCGAAAAAAGTTGTATCCTCCTTTACATAAGATTGCCAGCAAGTTGCCAGCAATTACAATGAAATCAGCGCTTAGTGCCACAACTGTCAATTAACGGCAAAAGTTCTATCAATCAGTACTGAGCCATTACTGGTCCAATAAATGGTGGCTGACAAATAATGGCCAAAGTTCTGTCAGTCAGTACTGGGCCATCACTGGCAAATGACTGGCTAAAATGACTGGGCTAATACCATCTGTCAGTACTGAATCCAAATTATCAGTTGGTACTGGGTCAGTAATTTGTCAGTACTGCATTAGTACCTATGGCAGTCAATACTAGCGATTATATAATATTGTTCCTATATATATAGGAATTCCTTTGTTATTTTTTAGTTGCTTGGAAAAAAATATGGAAAAAAGAAATGTAAAGAAAGAACATATTTTTATTCCTCTACAATCAATTAATGTTGCATTTGTACACATATTTAAAAATTAATATTAAATTTTAATAACTCAAAGCATTGAATTTCATCTTAGAGAACTTTATTTTTTTAATTATGTTGTAGCACAAATAAACGATATATATATATATATATATACACATGTAATTTGATATATATAATTTAAACATATTTTTTTGTGAATAATGCAGTTTTTTTCATAATAAAAGTCATTATCTAAATCATTGTTCAATGTTTATTAATAACATCAATCATTAATTTCAAAAATCCCTTATCATTTGAATTTGTACTTAATTTTAATTCATGGATTTATTATTATGTATGGAAAGAATGATTGTATCATTAATGCTTAAACGTTCTACAAAATTATTTTGATGATCAATAAAATTATTTTCACGTCTGAATCTAGCTAAGTTTTTAGATATTTTAGCAAAATCATATTATTTCCGTGTATGTAATGACATAATTTTAATTCGTTAATAACAAGCGTAATTTTTTTAGATAATTATTTTTTAAGAATTTTACATTGGACAAAATTTCTTTTAATATTATGAAAAAGTAAAACTGCTTGCCATAGATTACTGAATCGTTACTACCCTTTTGAATTCTCAGTATTTTCAACTTTTTAATTCCCATTGCAAATGGAATCTAATAATTATGCATTTAATTAATCTATCAAAGGGGATATACGTTTGTATAATCGTATCTGTAATCCATTTTACGTAATGATGCTATTACGTAAACAGGCGATCGGCAAAGCTCGCAGGATTACCTGCACCGTAGACGCCATCAAATACACAGATATATAAGCGGTCTGCCATTTGCTAAATGACGTAATATTAATTCTCGTGTCTCATTAGTAGCTTTGTTCATTAATAGATGCATTCGATAAGTGTGACACATAATTGCCAATTTATCGCGATCATTGATGACCTTCTTAAGAGGTTTAACGTCACACAAAGACTTTACTCGGGAATCTATTGCTCGAAATAGATACATCATATGGTAATCAAACTGCATAATTCCCTTAGAGAATTAGGGGCTGAACAGTAAAAGAAATAGGGAATAGGGAATGAGAATTTCAATCTATTAGAAACCATGTACTGTAGAATATATATTATAGTTTTTCTGATAGATTGAAATTCTTGTATTCTGTTCTCCATTTCTTTGATTACGCGCAGATCCCTTAGAGTAGATTTGCGTTGAATTTTATAATTCGAAAGAGTAACGTAAAAATAGAACGTCGATGAGGTCCTAGCACGTTTCTTCGAGATCAATCGCGATAGATACCTCTTGCGTAGCTAACAAAGGAAACAATAGCGGCACACATGTGAAACTACCGTCGACTGGCGACGGATTCCCTATGCACGAGTCGAAGCATGGAGAAAAAGGAGCCATTAACTCGCGTAATTATCCTTGGACGGACGAGGCTAGAGTTACGGGCGGCTAATAGCGGCGTTTCCTGGCACTCCCTCGCGGGATACGACGAGGAAGAGGCGCGCGAGACATGAGACTGAGAGGGTAGAGACGGACTACAAGGACTCCTATTATCGATACTGATGCCGGTGCCAATGCGATCGTCCGTGAAATCACTACGGAATAAGCGTCTCAAAATACTCACGATATTATTCGTCAGACGTATTACGCATTGCTGGTGTCGGGTGTTTGAGTAAGGACGAGAACACGTATAGCGATGTAGAACGGACTCCGAATAAACCGATCATTTCGATAGACATTGCAGAGAATTTATGCTGGGCAAGTTTTATGGAAAGAAGATGCATTTAATATGTATACGTACGATAACTTTTATGATGATTGCTATAGCGAGATTAAATTGAAAATGCTGCAAATAATAATAAAAAAATAAAAAGAGCATGTAAAAAGGATAAATAAAGAAAATAAAATAAATAATATATATATATATTTAATATTACTAAGTAATATCTAATATAGTATTAGCAAAAATTTGTTCTAATTCTTCGTTTTCAATTTTTTTGGAATTGTCCAGGGCATTCTTTATCTTGGAGATTGAAATTGCCATCAGGAAATTTTTGAAATCACTTTTTACACGTATTATAAGACATTTCATCTAAGCATTTTCACCTAAAGCCGAGCAAATCATTTTCTATTTCCTATTGATTGTGTTTTTATATGTATGATCCAATAAGATTCTTATTGTTCTTCTCATTTTCTTAGCCTCGCTCGTAGTTTTATTTAGGTAAAATAAATACTTTAAATGTTGCTTTTTTTTTCGTATGACATCGCTTTTACTACTGCGTGTTTTGAGATTATATCGACAGCACTGTCAACTATTATACTTCGTTTTAAAGCTGAAGGATGGCGCTTTAAAACGATTATACGGTGGAAAAAAAGTTAAATTTAAATAGGTGATGTAATCGATTAAATGAGGTCTAATAATATTAGTTTAGTATTTTATATGTATTTAATCCTATATAGAAAATATATATATACACATATATATATATATATATATATATATTTGCTACAACAATGAGATATAACTCAAAAATTATTTTCTTAATTGTTAGCAGAAAAAGAATGAAAATTAAAAAACGGATTATTAGAAATCATGGTAAATGTAATATTAGAAATAAAAAATTCAACAAAACATAATACATATAAATAAACTAAGACAAAGAGCTAATGGAAATTGGCGCTGTAGTAATTACGCTATTATTACATAAATCCAATATTACAAACACACACACATATATATATATAGACGGTTAATATTTTAGCCATCTTTAATATCGTGTTACAAAAAGATGATCTCCTCACGATTAATATACGCTAATTTGTATCATCGTCTTTTTGTAACATAATACTGAAGATGGCTAAAATATTAGCCGAAACGTCTATATGTATATATATATATATATATATATATATATATATATATATATATATTTTTTTTTTTTT
>Ga0157364_1008750_pt1 | contig 10488 bp, 3 predicted proteins | sample AttsexASBM2_FD_111476 | JGI IMG/M metagenome (GOLD analysis project Ga0157364, IMG submission 111476) | Fungus gardens microbial communities from leaf cutter ant in Ribeirão Preto, State of São Paulo, Brazil - Atta sexdens ASBM2 | ecosystem: Host-associated > Fungi > Mycelium > Unclassified ... | reverse complement strand
TCAGCAGCATTTTTCTTCAGATGAAACGCGAAGTGGATGGAAAATCGAATATGCTCTTTTGTTATTGCCATCGTGAACACTACTGATTTTTGAGGTTATGTGCATCAAACGTCAAACCATGGCCAAATGTTAACGCTTTAAAACCACAAAAAGGCGGGAAGATATATAAAATTTAAATTGTTATTTCGGTTGTATCAAATCTAAAGCTCAGAACTTTTTTGTACACCTAATAATTGTCGTTCCCCGCGAACTGAGATATTAAGCGTTAAATTTGACGATTTATGGTTAGGAATATCTCTTCTATTTTTTTTTTCACTTTACTGTTACCACTTAAAACATTCTAACTTTATTTAATGTTCCTAAACTCATCAAGAAATATAGGAGATTTCATTGACTGAATACTACGATGACAGAGTTATATGAAATTGAGTATACTCGTTTTGATAACGATGTCGAAATAAGACTATAAACGTGAATATTCACATATCCGCCATTTTTACTCCTTTCCTTCTCCTTGCTTTGTTCCCACTCTACCGCTGAGCTGAGAAGGTTATAGTCGTTATGGTTGTTATAGGTTGTAGTTTCAAAGTTGTTGGTAACCTTATAGCTTCGTATTTTTGTATTTCCACACTTCGAAATTTTACCATAAGACTAAGAGACGAAAAGAAGGAAAAAACTGAAATATTATTAACTGAAATATTAAAAAATTGAAATATTATATATTGAAAGCAAAACGTTACGTGGATCCACAAATAAGAACCAATCGCTCGGTGAGTAAGCATTTAGAAACACATAAAAAAGAAAGTATTGCAACCTTTCTGTGACTACATACACACAATACTAGTGTGATACAATCATAGAACTTACAATAATGGAAGAGGAATAGCCTATCCAATCAAGTGGAAAATGTGAGCAAGACTGAGAGACACAAAATGTATATTTTTGTCCTGCTCAGTAACTTTTCTTCTTTCTGCGCATGTGCCAATGAGGGGATAAAAAAGGATAAAAAAATATTTCTATTCTGCTCAGTAACTTTTTTTCTTTCTGTGCATGTGCCAATAAGACAATAAAAAGATATTTCTTTAGTGCTTTCTTGTTCACAACTCGACATCTGTATTCCTCTTTCATTATTATAAGTTCTATGGGTACAATATCTGTGTGTGCAGCACTTTATGTTCATCGCTCTTCTACAATATCTTCTATTCAATCTAACAAAGCTTCCGGCTGAATCAGCTCCAGATTCCCTTGATTCTCTCTGGCTATCTCAGTTTCTGTTTCTTTCTATTCGCTCATGCATTCTTAGGTGGTTCCCCTACTTTATATATACAACCTCTTTGGTCGAAATTATGGTGAAAGAGACAACATAGTTTACAAGCATCTCTTTTTAAATCTTCACCGTCTCTTTCTATGAATATCGCGTCAGGAAAAAAGCTTGCCAACTGTGAACGCTGGGGTGATATTCATAGTCCGTTTTAATTTTAAAACTGTCTTAAATAATGTTTTAAGATGCAAATACAGTCTTCGGATTAACTTATGACATCTTAAGACTGTACTTAAGACAATCCTAAATGTAAGAATCGACTATGAATATCGACCTGCTTTGCATTAAATTGGTACTGAATCTTTCCTTATTTAATTCTATAAAAAGAGAAACATAAAGTGTATTCTCTTTCAACAAAATTTCCCCAAATTGAACTCAATCCAACTTTTGCCCCGCGGCAGAAATAATATTACTAGAGCATTAGAAACGTAGATATTCGCATCTATTTTTATTCTTTTTCCCACTCCTTGCTTTGTCCCCATTCTACTGAGTTGTGACGGGTTATGATTTGTATTTGCTGCTTGAAATTTTGTAGCTTCTTTCATTCATTTTTGCTTTCAAAATCAGTTTTTGCTTTCAAAATCATATTTGTCGTAATATTAGTGCAGGACCTGAAGATGTCTGGCATTCAGGTTATTTCTAGATAAGGTGCCAAATATGTATGTCAATTTGAGAAAAAGGATTGAAATTTCTCATCTGCGAGGAAGTGTAGTGATGTTTATTCACAAGTCATGTATTTACTTTACAGCCATATAACAAGTTGTCGACGAATATTATCCGGAAAGGAAATTTAAATAATTGAATTATCTTTTTCTGATCTATCGATACAGTTTATCGCAACGCAACAAGGCATTTTATAAATTTGTTTGCCTTCGTTAATATATAATATTTCAGTTTTTTTATATTCTTCTTTTCGTCTCTTAATCTTCTGTGAAATTTCGAAGTGAGGAAATATAAAAATACAAAGCTACAAGTTTTCAACAACTTAGAAGTTATAACCTATAACGACCATAACCTTCAGCAAGAAGAACAGAGCAAGGAGTAGGAAAAGGAGTAAAAAGGGTGGATATGCGAATAGTTTATAGTGCATCTCACGTTTATATTGCCTTAGTACATCTCTAGGAGATATTCGTATTCATTAATATTCGTATTCATAATCAGTCCTTATATTTAAGGCTTCCTTAAATTTATCTTTACATACTCTACGAATTATTTCATTGGTTACTGAGCATTTAAAAATAAATTTAAGGAAGTAAATTTTAAGTACAAGATCTGACTATGAATATGGGCATATGACTCCTGCACACAGAACGCGACAACGCTTGCCGTGCAGCGGAAATTATCGTACTAACCAATAATTCTATGTTCTTAAGTTCGGCTTTACAAAACTTTTTTAGAAATGATGTAATACTACTTCCGCCGCGGCAAAAGTTGGATTGAATTCAATTTTTGTGGCGCGGTGGAAATTATATATCTATTATTATTTTCGAGCAAGCGAGACGTTGATTGGTTATCGCGCCAATTTTCGCCATATGACAAGCATTGCCGCATTCTGTGTGCGGGAGCCATTACATAACGCATAAGAAAATATATCAAAATCCTTCGTTTTCTTCCTTTGAAATAAACTCTGATTAGATTTCTTATATCTTACGTTATGCAAGAGTCTGTGCTTCCTGCTTAATGCTTATCGCTGTTATCTCGTATTATATCTAGAATTAGAACGTCAGAGTATCAATCATGAAACTTTATCCCTAGGATGGAAAATGAAAAATAAAAATTTTTACCATTGAAATTAATGGAGAAAATTTTCACTGTCCATTCTAGAGATAAAGAAATTTCATGATTCATAGACCCAGAACTATAAACAATATACATAAGGTGCTTTTTAGCAAAAGACACAAAGATGACAGTGTAATGACTCAGGCTCTTCAGGTATCCTTCTGTAACTCATTAAGGGTGATATTTCATTAATACATTTTTGGCTATCCACCTGATGCTACAAATGTTTCGAAACTTTTTTGATTAGTTAATTAATAAAATTCTTTCAATTAATCAATCAAACTTCGAAACATTTAATGCCAAGTGGACCACATCCTTTGTCGTACGTAAAATTTTTCAAGCCTGTTGATTGGCTATTGGTTATATAAAGAGATCCGAAAACCTCTATTCTGTACACATTTGTTGTACGACAAAAACGTACAAATGAAATAGCAATATCAATCCTAATGCCCGTATCAGATTACAGATTGACGATTACGATTGATGATTATTTGGTTCTATTTTAACCAATTACGATTATGGCCTTGCTACGTCGTGATTGGTTGAAGTAGAACCGAGCAACCGTCAATCCATAGTCTGATACAGGCATAAGACAGTGATTATGATGTAAGAATACAAGAAGCGGAATTCATAGACATTGCTGAAGATTCGAGATGGTCTAAATTAATGCATAAACCAATCAGAGAGCTATATTAGCATCTAAGATATTGACTGTGTTTAGCAGAAAAAGTAGTTTTTCAAATGTTGTTAAAATTCTTGAATATGATTGGTTTATACATTCAGATCAGTGAGGAATTAACAGCAAGACTAATTATATTAAATAATTTTACAACAGTTGTAAAACTGCTTTTTTTGCAGCCATTGCTTGAAGGTGCTTTTTTATGCTGATGCTCGACGCTCATTTTATGCGTCAAATCAGGTCATGTGATTAAAATTGATGCTTTGTATTTATCAATTTTAATCGCATGACTTGTTTTGTCGCATAAAATGAGCGTCGAGCGTCAACATGAAAAAGCACCTTAAGATTAAGAACAGACTATGGATTCCTATGTGTACTACAGTCAGAAGCAATGAGATGCGATACTTTCTTTTATGAGTTTAAGAATACGCGATTAAAGATGCAAATCCCTCTTATGCAATGAGAGCGGTTCAATTGCACTGTAGCAATTGTCTACTACCAATCATAATGACTTCTGCGTAGGGAATTTTAGGTTATTTTTTTTAGCGCTGTGATTGGCTTGTGCGCAATTGGATCGTGGGCAATTGCCATATACTCCAAGTGCAATGAATGAATATGACCGTATGAGGTTTATCAAATGTCTATACATTGTGCATAAACTTAAATGTTACGTGTTGTGCGAAATTCATGAAATATGATGTCAATAGAGCATATTATAAGTAAGTAGGGCATATAGGCGGGTTTTAACTCGGGTTCTCTGAGGCGGGATAAGGGGCAGGGAAGTATCCGCAACGTGAGAGATCCGCGGGGAGGAGAGAAGGTGACATCATAGTGCATCACGTCATTGGGCAAGGAGAATGACATCACGGAGGTTCGCGGGAAATGACGTCACAGTAAGTAATGTCGCGGGAGACGACATTGCGCTGCGGGGGAGGAGGAGGATGTCCCGGGTGCAGGGAAATTACGTAACGCGGAAAATTACATCCGCGTCGCGGTGATGACGTCACACGGGGTCAATGGTCAAATCGTCGAGCGCGATCCGCCCATCGATCCTCGTCGCAATCGCCGAACGCAGTCCCCATCGCGATATACTTATCATGCATACTTACCATTTTTTTCTGTTATATGTCGTTATTTTATTCTTCTAACACGCGAAATATTATATTTTATTTTATTTTGTATAATTATTCGCACTGCGCAATAATAACAGCGCGATTTATTAAGCATGATGATGCGCGCGTAACGCAATACTGCAGAGATAAGGTGGAAAAAAGGAAGAAATGATTAATTGCAAACTCTGGGATATTATTACAATTTACATACGTATTTATTTTTCATGTAATGCATTATATACATATCATCTAAAGGGTACACGATCAATTCGCATTCGATATTTGAATTTTTATCTTATGCAAAATGTTTGCCGCATCGTCGCATTCCTAAGTAACACACAATTATCACGGAAACGTCAAGATGATGACATTTTGACTTCCTCTTTTGCTATGTTGACTATTTTGTGACTATATTCTGAAATTATATATTAAATATATATTTAAATGAATAACATATGGAGCTACAATATAGCTAATCAAAAGTATTGACTACGTCCTTAATATTGCTTGAATTTTTTTATGTTAGGTGAGAATTTTTGTCAGAATTTTTTTACAAATTAAACACTTTTCAGTACTACTAATAAATTTTATTTCCATTAATTCTATATATAAGAGAAATATTTTAGAATATATAAAATTACAGAAATCCGAGAATTTGTGAAATTTATATAAAAATTGTGACAAAAGACTTTTATCCTTTTTCATCTTTGCGTTGACAATGCAAAGTGCATGCTATCCTGAATAAGTCTCTTAAAAATCACGGCAATTTGCGCCATTCGGATGCTACAGTGTAGCTACTTGCATAATATAATCACACTTCTTACACTGTGTAGCCATAACCGCGACGTTTTTTTGTTAACTCGCCGTTGATTTGAACGTCGGATCGAAGTAAATTTCGGAATAAGGTCGACGTCTCATATATATATATAACGGAAATCATATATTTTACTTTTACATTTTATTTCATTAAGTGAAATTTATACTTCATAATCATGACTAAATCCGTGAGTATTTTTCATTACATAATAAAATGAATTTTGAAAAGTGATTGTAACTATACATATTTATATTGTTTAAGTCAGACCTATCTAATTTGAGTTCCGTGTTAAAATTTAACAAGGGAAGGTTCACAACTGTCTGAAACCGATTTGATTCTCCATGAGATATGTTGTTAAACACGAAAATCTAAGAGATACGTATTTTTTTATACGTGTGCTAACTCATATTTAAGGGGAACATCCTTTTAAAAAAAACGGTATTTTTCTTTCAAGGCGAATATCATCGAAAGTGTAAAAGACAGAAAAAAGTTTTTTAAACAAAAATTGTTAAACGGTTTCAAGAGTACTTTAAAGTTATAAATAAAAAAATTTTGTTTATTTTTTTGTTTAACAAAATATCTCCACGATTCATAATTTTCTGAAATTTTCAAATTTTTTTTACCAAATTAAAGATTACTTTTTTTATAAATTCAACCATGTGTAATAAAGTTATATTACAATATATATCATTTTCGAGAATTAATTATTAACGCTTCCGTATATATGTAATCCATGCTTATACGTAAAGTAATTATCGTCAGAACAGTAAAATATATGAAAAGATGTCTTAAATAAAATTTGTATAGTTTTCTATATTATATATATATATTTTATTATATATATATATATATATTTTAATTTTATAAACAATATATATATATATATATATATATATATATATAGGTCATCAAGTGTACAGAAAACCAACACACAGATAGATATCTACATGCCGAGTCAGCACCACCACTCAGCACAAAAACAATCAATTCACTTGTACATAGAGCTTTCACCATCTCTGACAAAGAACATCTACAGACAGAACTCAATCACTTAAAAATAGCCTTACAGAAAAAAGGACACGACAAAAAAGACATAATCAAAACAATCAATAAACTGCAAACAAAACAATGGTCTCTGACACATAATCAGACGAGAGGATCTTATCCATTCTCCCATATGTCAAAGGAACAACAGATCGGATTGGCAGGATATTAAACAAATCACACAATATCCAAACTATCTTTAAACCACCCAAAAAGATAGGACAAATCTTAAGAAATCCTAAAGATCAAAGACCTCCACTCAGCTCCGCAGGAATGTACAAAATACCTTGTTTCTGCAGGCAAGTATACATTGGAGAAATTGAGAGAATGGTCAATCTACGGATAAAAGAACACCAATGTGATGTCAGGTTAAAACACGTTACGCAAGCACTATCAGAACATAACATCGAAACAGGACTCAAATACTGTTTGGCAAAACAACCACAATAGCCAACATTACATCATACTTTCCAAGAAAATATAAAGAAGCCATAGAGATATAAAAATACTCTAACAGTCTAAATAGAGATAATGACTATAATATAAATAAAATATGGAAAACTATTCTCCCAGTTAATGAGAATTGACCGATTTCTCTCACCCCTCCTCCCATCTACAATTTTCTTCTTTCCCTCCACCACTCCAACAAGTAGCGTAATATATAAAGGGGAACGACCTCCGAAGAACAGCTTAGTATCAGACTGCTCCTCGCCCTGATGAAGTGAACTGCAAGGTTCACGAAAGGTTGACATTCCAAGAATGGATCTGGACACGGAAGAAACCCGTGAAACGCATAATTTTTAAATTGTATAGATATGATTATGACAACTGCACTGACGGAACGTAAGACTGCTACGTAAATATTCTTATACTGTCCATTTATTATACTTATCTTGAATGTATATATGAACTTATACTATCGCACAGTTATTCCTATTCATCTATTACAAGAAACTTATCTTTTCTTTGAAAAATATGTTACGATCCTGATACGTGATTTAGAAGTTATTTCTTATATCTCATTATACTTGACGATTCAGACGCGAGATTTTCTAACAATTTAAATATACACTTTATACAGTTCCCAAAAGGTAGTACAAATTTTAGGGATATGTAATACTCATTAAAACAAATCAAAAGATCTTAATGAACAGTACTCCAAAAACCTTTTATTTCTGAATTATGAAGCATTTTCTTCTTTGAAAAATAGAAAATAACTTAAATTTACAATAAATGTTCAATGTGCCTTCCGTCCATTTCAACACACAATTCGGCACGTCTGCTCATTGAAGATCGAAAGACGTTCAAAGATTCCATATTTATTTCGTATTTGTTGATAACAGTTTTCAATTCTCTGAGTCAATTCATTTATTGTATCAACTAATGTACCATGCTCTTCAAGTGTCTCCATAGATAATAATCTAACGGATTTAAATCTGGTGAACGAAGTGGTCATACAATTGGACCGCCACGTTCTATCCATCTTTCTTGAAAATGATTGGTTAAATGGCGTCTGATATTAACGAGGAAATGGAGCACCATCGTGCATGAATCATATTCGTTGTCTATGTTGTAAAGGAATATCTCTCAAAAGTTAGAATAAATTATTTTCAAGAAAATTAAGATATATTTGTTGTAAGATATATTAGTCTATTAGGCAAAATGTAAAGTCCGATTAGATGGTCTCCAAAAATACCTGCCTAAACGTTCACAGAAAAACGATGCTGATGCTATGATAGCATGAGGATTTTTATCTTCCCAAACATGTTATGAATGTGATTGATCCCATTCCTGGTGAAGGATGCCTCATCAGTAAACAAAATATTGCATAAATATTGTGGATCTTGATTGCATCGATGAAGAAGCCTTCGACAAAAAGTGATCCGTTGATTGCATATCAACTGATAGAAGAGCCTAAACGTGCTGGACATGATAGGGATGCAAAAATTGATCATGCAAAATGTTTCACAATGTGATGGCTTGATCTTTTTTGCAGAGCGATCCTTCGATAAAATGTTCTAGGATTTTCTTCAATTGTGCGTAAAATATTTTCCTCTAAATGCAGGAGTTCTAACAAGTCGCGATTTACCCTTTCAACTAAATTTTGAACTGTCCGGTCTCACGTAGCGTTGATGAATTTTGCTAAACATTTTTCTACTTGGCTGTCAGTGATTCGGACAAGCTGCATTGCCCTTTGCTCTGCCATACATAAAATGAATATCCGTCATTTCAGAATTTGTGTAAAACTTAGCCATTTTTCAAATAACACAAAATTAGACAGGGCCCACAATCCAAAGTTGAATACAACAATCCCTGCATAATTGTGATCACATACGGGCGTCCGTGAATGAACTGACTAAGAGATTTTGGAAATTGTCAACAAATACGAAATAAACCTGATATCTTTGATCTTCAATGATGAAACATGTCAAATCGTGTATTAACATAAGCCGAAGACACATTAAACATTTATTGTAGATTTAATTTATTTTCTATTTTTCACAGAAGAAAATGCTTCATAACTCAGAAATAAAAGGTTTTCGGAGTACTGTTCATTACAACTTTTTGGTTTGTTTTAACAAGTACCATAAAATTTGGTACCACCTTTTGGAAACACTCTGTATATATATTAAATATATAATTATTAAACATATATTTTCTAACAATTCAATGTATTTTTAAATGCAACAATTTTTTTTTTAAAGATTCAATCTTGTACAATAATTTTATTATAAAAAACTTAAAGAAACCAAGGAAAGTACTGAAAGCGAACACTCTGAAGATTCCAGTTTATATTTATTAAAGAAATCGAAATTAAATGTAAATTTGTAACAGTGACTCTGATCAATCATCAGATTCGAAGGATCAATCAGAGGCCATAAAAATTGCTGCACCTAACAATATTAGAAACAAATTGAATTTGTAGAAAAAGAACGTATGTTTTAAAAAAAGATGATGAAAAATTCAATTTTTTCATAGTTCATTGAAACCAAGAATTTCACAGTCTTAACTCTTATCTATCAATAATAAAGAAAATGCTAGTAAGTATTTATTATATAAGATTCTGAGCTCTTTTAAAAAATATGTATGTATGTTTTTTTCTGTTTACTCTTTATAATTGGTTATATTTTTTATTCTGAATTTATCATTGATGTTGAATGTGAAATAAAATTATTTTTCTATTAAGGAAAAGTTAAATAAATTATGACAAATTTTAGATTCTTTATCTTGATAGTTTTATATGATTTTATATGATCTATACAGGATATGATATGATTGACCAATTTCATTCATCAACCTCAAGAATTTATCGCTCTTTCAAAATGTCTATTGAATGTTCTCCAGTAGTTTCGATCACATTTATACAAAAATTCCCAGTTTCAAAAAGGCTTCATGAAGAAAAGTATTTTGAAGTCATCCATTATGGGAAATTCGGGTAACCTCGAATGGCGAACATTTCCGGACACTCGAATTTTTCAGCGATTTTATAAGCCAAAAACAAAAACAAAGTCATATTGAAACGAGTTTACAACGAGTTTCGACATAATGCTTCGGTATTGTTTTTGGCTCAAAAAATCGGTGAAAAATTCGAATGTTCGGGGATGTTCATCATACGAAGCTACCCGAATTTCTCTTATAATAAATGATTATTTTACAGTTTCTCTCTCTCTCTCTCTCTCTCTCTCTCTCTCTCTCTATATATATATATATATATATATATATAGACATGCTATTA
>Ga0157364_1008749_pt1 | contig 10489 bp, 5 predicted proteins | sample AttsexASBM2_FD_111476 | JGI IMG/M metagenome (GOLD analysis project Ga0157364, IMG submission 111476) | Fungus gardens microbial communities from leaf cutter ant in Ribeirão Preto, State of São Paulo, Brazil - Atta sexdens ASBM2 | ecosystem: Host-associated > Fungi > Mycelium > Unclassified ... | reverse complement strand
TCAAGAATGTATATATCAAAACTCCATTCTTCTCTTTATTACATAAATTTTCTATTTATAAAAATAATATTCATGAAATAGTTTTATGAGATTTAAAAGTTTTTTTTAATATGAATAATAATATATAATACAATAACATTCAATTTATTTTTATTTATTCAGTTTTAAAATATAAAGTATTTGTAACAAAATAGCTTTTATTTTTTTTTATAAACTTTTATTCTTGCTCTTTCTTTTGTAATGTTATGTGTAACTATGTTTAATATCATAAAAATAATCATTTAGAATATAATTCAACTCTTCACATCTTGTATATTATGCCATATTATAGGAATATAATAATACAATCCAGTTTATCCATTTGCTTACTTCCACTCTGCTAATGTCTTATCGCACCAGATATATTTTCCTTTTATTTCTGTATTTTCCGGTAACAATGCACAGTAAACAGGGGCTACAGCCCCTTGATCTGGTGTTAAATGTCCTTTATGGCTAGTCATATCAGTATCAATATAACCAGGATGTACTGCATTCACCACAATATCTTCTCGGGCATCCGTATTAAATATGGATTGGTGAATATAAGCTAAAGCGGTAACACCGATTTTACTTGCCACATACGTTGAATTTGACCAACCAGCTTGTAAATGCGTACCAGCTTTCGCAGCACTGGAAATAAATGTAAACAAATATAAATTTCAAAAAACTTTTTAAATTATAATCAATGCAATTGTTTTTTAAGAAATAATAAAGCTTACTTGACAAATTCATGCATGATTTTGTCCAATTCTGCTTCAGTCAAATTTGGATCGGCTATTTTCTGTTTTAATGCATCACCAGTAATATTAGACAGACGTCCAGCACTGCTCGAGACATGAACTACGCGAGCATGCGGTCTGAGTAACGGATAGAGAGCAGTACACACTCTACGTAAGCTAAAGTAGTTTACTCGTATTGTTTCTTCAGCTTGCACTTCGAAAGATTCCGTAGCATTGACCTGTAACAAATAAATTTTAATATATCTTTTAACAATACTTTATTTTTACAAAATCGTTCTGTTTTAAATCAAAATGTATAAATACGTTTATTAATGTTTTATTTTATTTTCTGCTCTAAGTTTATATTAGGTGTAATAAAAAGAAATCCATTATTTTTGCATAAAATTAAATGGAAAAATAATGAATTTCTTTTTACTATACCTAATATGTTCTTTTTGCTATGTATATTTAAATATTGTATCATTTTTTTTTACTATTGCGAAATAAAAAAAGACTACAGGTAGAACATTTGCGAATATTTTAATAAATATGAATATGAAAGAAACATATATATTATTTCTGTTTAAAGTCAAATTATTTTTTAAAAACTAATTACTACTATACTAATTACTACTATATTGATGTTTTTAATTACTTTAAATGCTATGGCAGCATTGTTGACCAGTACGTCAAGACCACCATATGTATTCTGTAAGTAATCCCGGAATGTATTAACACTGTTGTCATTATTGATATCCAATTGATGGAACTTTGGATTCAAGCCTTGTTTTTTCAATTCACTGACGGCATTCAAACCACGCGTGGTGTCACGAGCTGTTAAGTAAACGTTTCCATTGTACTGCTGACAGAGAGCTTTCACAATGGCAAAGCCAATACCCTTGTTTCCACCAGTTACCTAAATAACAGCATGATTTATCAATCAAGATCAATAAATCTATGTTTTGCAATTACATGTTACTTGTATGCCTAAAATGAAATGAGTATATAATTAGAAGAGAAAGAAAGAGGAAGACTAATAAATATCGAGAGTTCACTATAAAAAATAAATATAAGTTCTTTGTAGTTAAACTTTTGTATAAAAAAATTATTTGTTCTTTAAATGTTCCTATAATTCCTAAATATCTGAAGGATTAAGATTAGGGGAAGATAAGGTACACCAAACTACTCTTTGGACTTCCTTGACCAACCCAATCTATTTCTTATTAAATCAATGGGAGTTTAGTGATAATAAAGAGTATATTCCATTTTATGCATAATGAGCATGATGTATTATTTTATCCTTATTCTTTAATTCAGTAAAGAATAAAATATTTATGCATAAAATGTAGAATGCACTCAGAAATTATCCTATATTTCAACAATTTCAATTAAATCTCAACTGATATTTGTTTTGGACGTATATTTACTAGATTTTTTTGTTTTGATAAATACTTATTTTCTCAAAATATGTAATCTTTTTTTTACACAGTATACTATCTGTATATACTTATTTCATTTTAAGTATAATGAAACGCAAAGAACTATACTCAATTAATCTTCTGGAAAAGAAAATCACAATAGAAATACAAATATTCTGTTCACATAGTTGCGTAATTTATACGTACCACGGCAACGCCCGTCATTCTGTATAGATAATATATGTAGTGTGTAAATAATAACACTGATTCTATTTTTTGCGCTTGTCTATTTAAAGGTTAATTCTACAATGTATCTTTGCTTTCTATTTTTTATCTTTTATCTCTAACGTTTTGGCCTCTTATCCTGTTTTGCCTTTTTTGTGGTTTTCCTGTTTTGTCTTTTTTGTGGTTTTTCTTCGAGATAAAAGTCGATCAGAATTGATAGACTTTGGTACCATGGTGATTTTTTCCTCCATGTTCGAAAACAGGATTACCACTTATCACTGTTACAAGAAGTTCGTGCTGTGTTGTGATATGAACATGCGCCGTGACAAAAAAGTGCAAAATTTGAAATTGTATTTGTAAATCGTGTTCTATTATATATACCAGTACTGAAAAATAGTAAAAATTTATTAACGAATATATTAACACTCATTTATGCATTATGCTAGATATACTAATAATGTCTTACTACAATATGTCGTTACTATACTAACAATATATATATCTGCTATATAAAATTAGCAAAGTTAAATGTAGAAGCATATAAATATTTTGAACAATATCCGCAATAATGATATTGTTGATAATGATATCGTGTTATTTAACAAATATTATTAAAAGAATTTAAGCAAACAAGCACGGCATATTTTTATTCTTTATTGAGATATTTAAATACACATAAATTTATCCGTACATATTACAATTTCCTTACTGGGTATCATAAGCTATATACATACAGATGATACCCTGTAGTCAATAATACAATCGGGAAGATAATCTATATAAAAAAATAAATCAAAAATGTACAATAAATTTTTTACATGTATGAGGCTTCGTTTTCAAGAAAGTCGTAATTTTACATTATTTAGTAACGGCTTTTCTCTTTGTAAAACTTCGATAAGTTTGATTTACGTTTTGCTATGAATCTCATTGAATTTCAGCGACCTATTCGAACACAAATGAGAAAGGTAAGAAACAAATAAAAATGCTTTATTTAGAAAAATAAAGATGCACTTGTGATATTTCATATATATTGACCGAAACTTAAATTAATTTTCCGTTTTTAAAGACACTACCACGCAATTATAAGATCTTTCATATATTTATATACGCATTGATTTTCTCACGCTACACTAAGTAATTGTACAACGTCAGTCTTTAACGAAACGCTCGCTTCTTGTGAATACACGAAATATTTCTTTCATTCTCTTTCTCTTTCTCTCTCTCTCTCTCTCGCTCTCCTCTCTCATTCTCTTTACATCTTTTGTCAATTGTTCTCTCCATTAGAAAAATTCATTGCTTATTCCAATAACCGTCTATCTAATATCTATACATGCTTTACAACTTGGCACACACATCCGGTCCTCATATACTTACGCGATCCTTTAAGAGGGGCACGATATTCTTATGCAAATGACTATGCGATTAATAACAGCCTGGCACTTAGAATCTGTTTTCCTGGAGCATACATATTTTACAATTGACAACGGTATCGTAGAAGTCTCAATAAGATGTTAACAATTAACATATCAATCACATACGATGTTCTAGAAGTCGCATATTTCTCTCAGATATCTCTTTTAGGCTTCATGTTTGAGAAAGATCAAATGAGATGACTTATTTGTCGTGCATCTGTTAATAGTAGATACTATTTTCGTTGATAATAGTTATATTTTCATTCAAAATCATCCCAAATTAACACTAAAAAACGAATAAATGAATTTTTGTGTTCCTTAAAATCTTATTATCTTTTCTTAATTATTATAATTCTAAGTCTAATTTATACGACTTGTAGGACAGAGTACATAAACTTTGTGAATATTATACAACCTGCTATATTGATAAGCGCAAAGCTCCACTGGTAATGAATAAAATAAAATCACAGCTTATTTACGTATAATATGAAGAAATCATCATGCTTTACATAATTTTCCTTATATATCTTTTCCTTATATAACCAGTGAAATGTATTAACTATGTATTTTTCACATTTTCCATTTTCTTGATCAAAATCATGGCTTAAATCGAATATTAACTGATCAAGTATATATATGACTATGGTTTTAGAAAATAATAAATGTATAATATAAATTTTTTTTGAACACCATAAAACTGTGCGAAAGGTATCGAATATATAAAATTTAATTCTAGAACGTTGATATAAAATGTTAATATACAGGATGCTTTGCTTAGACGTATAACAAAAGAAATGTGGGTAATATACAAAGAGAGAATTAATCAACAGAAAATAGGTGCCAAAAATCAGTTCTGAAATTTTTTTTAATTATTGTACTTGGAAGGATATCACTGTAAATTATGATAAATTCAGAATTGATGATAATTTCCTTTTATTAAACGTTTAAGCGGAACGCCTTGCATATAACTTTATTAACTTCAGAAAATTACATAGCTATTTTGTAGAAACAAAAACATAATATTATATTGTGACTGATAATTAATAAAAATTTAATAAAATGGCACGCATTTGAAAACATAAAGATATTATAATAAAACATTTAAACATTTTAAATTAATATTATAACATTTTATTATGCTTCCATTAAAAAATTGAAGATTACTTATAAACAAAAACTGGATAAAATTATTTTATAACTAAGTAGAATTATTTTCGAACAAATTATACAGTTGTTCGAAAAGAAAAGAAAAGGAAAGGAATTGTTTCATTCATAAAACAAACTCTGTAAAAATTTTAATGTCGACAAACTTTTAATTACAAACTTTTTTTAGTACCTTCCCACAAAAATAGATACGTAATGTTTAGGGATAGTTTAAAATACCAATAAGGATAAGTTGTTAACTATTTTGCGTATCTGATAAGTCTGATAACAGATCTGTAAGAGATATACACTCAGTGTATTGATAATTTCATATTCTCATAATACTTTTTTTCTTACTAAAAATCATGCGATGTGTTATGACTAATTCAATGTATGAACGCTCGTACATGTACACAGTTAGCGCCTACAAATTCGATATGTACACAACGTCGCGATATCTTTCTATATAAATAAAGTGGAATCTATCAGAACAGTTTAATATACGCTAGTCCTCTGACAGGTATTCTAATATTAACATTAGGCGCGTTCAAATCGGCAAAGTGGCTAGCCTATCCTTCGCCAAGGATGAATGAAGGATTGGTTGTTTTTTATAGATCCAACCAACTACATCAATCGCTCGACGAGCAGGCCAACCGCTTTGTTCGGATTGAACGCGCCCATAGTTACTTTGTCTCTAAGAATAAGTTCAAACATATATTGGTTCATTAAGAATTAGTTACAATTTATCGCAAAATATCGGCGAGAAAAGTCGATTGCTGAATACAAAAAAAATACAGTAAAATTATGATAAAACAAAGAATATATATCGAACAGAAATTATCGCTATAATAAAAAGTGAAATTGAATTTATTGGAAAATTGTTATAAAACTTTATAAAGTGTAAAAGGTATTTTTAAAAATTTCTGAAATTTTTTCATTTTTCTGAAATACAAAACACAATTACGTTATTATCTACAAAAGAAAATTTCGTATTAGAATATAACATTTTCTTCAACGAAAATTTTCTGCTTTTTTTGTATTATCCAATTTTGCAAAACTACTGAAAGTATTTCCAAGAGTCAGTTTGCGAAAAAAAGCTAAATTAGCGCATTCTAAATAATGTCAGCAATAAAAATTCAAATCATTTCTTTCAGTTGTTTTGAAATTATTTTTATTGCTCCATCATCATATGCTTACAACAATTAATGTTTCTCAAATTTGTGCAAAAATTAAAATTCAAATATATATATTGTAAATATTGTGCTGATTCCGGAAATTTTGAAAATTGCCTGGTACATAAATTCAAATATAAGAATGTCGACATAACAAATATATAAAAAAACTTTATAAGAATCACAAACATAGATCGTTCAGTCATAATTTAATAATTTTTCAAATGGATTATTTGTGAGGTAACTTTCTTGGATATGCTAATATCAAAATAAAGTATATAATTTTCAATATACTGCTGTTCAAAGTTTTGTGATATAACATAAAGCAAAACAATTTTTTCGTAAAATTTAATATATATTGAAATATTTATCACAATTTTACAACATATGAGTTTTACTAGAATCCTAAGATAGAAATATTGAAATTTTTAAGAGAAGTGGATCTACAATATATTACATTTACGACCAAAATCAGTCAAAAGAATCGATTTCTAACACAAATATTTTACTTGAAGCAAATGAAAAATCAAATCATCGTGCTTTACATAATTTACAAATTCAAAAGTTATTATACATGTTAAATTTGCCGCTCTTTCACGGAGCATTGTAAAGTTACAAATACAATCCTTTTCCAAAGTCTAATTTTACGTTTTTCATTTTCTTTTTAATTTTGTCTTGTGAAAAAAAGAGAGAGATATAAAGAAAAAATTGTAATCGTGGAACAAAGAACAATATCAGAATCAAAACTCTTAGGTCAGAAACTAAAGTCTACAATGACTATTATAATGAGCCTCACACGTTTTGGATTCGAAGTGAGTTTTGTTTCTGGAGCAGAGACTAATTTGTCTTGAACAAATTTTATAACACAATACAAGCACTTTTGCGATATTCACGTACACATTTTCGCGAACGAGAAGCGAAGTCTCAGCCTTCTATCCGACGCTAAATAAAATCTGCTTTCCTCAATTCCCCTTTTCTTTCCCTGCGAGATACAGCGGGTCCATGTCTGGATATGTACATGCTATCTGAAAGGAGGAAGGACTACTTTTTGCTATACTTTTAGAGCGACCAAAGAGCTGGTACCTTTTTGAGTACCCCTGGAGCAATGATTAGGGCACCGAATGCGTTTCCAGCTGCTCTCGATGTGCCTAGATGTGCGATTAGATCTTAGGATGCTGCTCCAAATACGTGCAGTATTCGCCTACTGGAGAAGGGGAAATGGTTGATAGGTGGCCCTTTACTCGGGGGCCGTAAGCAAATCCTAGGCCAGCTCTCTCTTCGTTTTAGCCTCGTTATAGAATTCTGATGTCACATCAGTGTTGGATGTCGCCACCGTAACTGGCCGGAAATGTCGTGTCAGTATATATACTACCGCTTCATATGTTGCCATTATAATAGCGGTGTTCGGAATCTGCCGAATCAGCTGAGTGCCAAGACCTCGATAGAGACCCTTTGTGCCCTCTTCCGTCCATACAGTATTCAAGGTTTGCCAAAATGTGCGATATTTGGTACCCTCTTCTCGCAACCGGGTTCTTGCAACCTCTAAATAGGAAAAAGAATATAAATTATATTTTCATCCTTGATCGGATCTCCTACATCTATCATGAAATTATTATTGAAGATGGTGAATATTCTTCTATCCGTATAAATGTGTTTGTATTCATTTTTAAATCAATCTCAGACAAATAACTTTTATATAAGATTATCTCAGATTGAAATTTTAATTATTATAAAATTGAAAAAATCTATATATAAGAATTCTGTGTATTTCGGACCAGCAATTTCTACAATATGGTTTTGAGGATATTTAAATAAGATTAGAACAAACTAAAGTGCTTATATATCAAAAATATATAATCATAAAATTGATTTTCTATTATCGTAACGATCGGAAAATAACTTGATATGTGATGACGCAGTTTTCTCTGAATAGAAATGCTCTGATTTCATGTAATTCGTTTTTCTACGAGAACGCACGCGATCTATGTATGATAATGTTGATTTGCAGAATAGTTTCGAAATAAGTGTAGTATAATACAGATCCGATATTATTTATTCAAACAACCAGAACGCCAAATATTTGTAGATAGATATAACGCGTAAGTACGCACTGAGTGTCTCACACGCGTTGCCAATATAGCTGGTGTTATATCTTTAGACCAACTCACTTCACAAAGTAATGGTAGAGAAAGAAATCTACTGCTCATCAATAAAATCAAAATACTAGAAAAGTTTTTATAATTCGCTCTGGTCTGTTAATGTATTATTCATTGCTATCGACTATGACAGTTATCAACATTGAGTTTTCTATTTATGCCTTGTTATTTATTAATGATCATCACGAGACGACAGTCAAATAAATACATTACATCTTATATTTTTATGCTCAATACCATGTTCAATACTATAAATTTAATTTTTTGATAAAATAATTCAATTTTTTCATTTAAAAATATAAACAAAAAGTTAGTTAAAATATCGTAAAATATGCTTGGCAATGAATGCGTTAAGCATACATCAGTTTAAATCAACTATTATTAAATTAAATAATTTTACTAAAAAGAAAAAGATGTTACTTAATAATTCTAAAAAATTGTATTTTGATAGCGCAATCTTTAGATTATATTGTTGTAAATGTAGAGATAATTTTTTAAAAATATTTTTTTCATCTACAGTTCTAAATAATCAATAACTAATGATATTCTTAATGTTATATATTCTCATATTCTCTTAATAGTGAGCTAAACATTTTTAATTATGTATTGATGTAAATTTTTATTAAATTCTTCGAATACTAAAATCAATCTAACATACCGCAAATATTGTAACTAACTTAAGTACACAAAAAAATTAAGTAAATTATAGTCGTTGAAACTTATAAATTATTAAAAGGATTCTACAGATTTGTTTCGTTTAAGAAATGATTAGTTAAGTTTAACTGAGCGTTCCATAAATCCATATGTAATTCCATAAAATAGTTAAAATATTCTTACCATGAGGGTAGGCAATAGTTGATGCTATCGTTTTTGAAAATGAACCTGCCGCCATAAATTCGATGAAGTCACGGAACGTCTTCCTGTCATCTGTTTGAGAAGCACGCGATCTATGTGTAGCTAGCCACGCCTTCACAGCTTCATATATCACAAAGTGTATCACAGTCTCACTTATGCCTATGTAGGATGCCACGATACCTTTGTAGAATCCCAGGATACCCTACAAAAAGATAAAAAAACATAAATATTATATATCCTAAATCTGATTTATTTTAATGTTGTAAATGCGATATTTTCTCAAATTTCAAAATTGTGTAATAAGAATATTAATCTAATAATTTCGAGATTATACTACTTTTGTTTTAGTTCCATGATATTAAAAAAGAAAAAATAAAAATATATAAAAAATAAAGTTTATTTTATATATATATATGTATAATAAACTTTATATATATAGAACTATATCTAAATTTTTAAATAATAATACAAAATATCAAATTATTAAATAAAAAAAATTTAATAGCTAATTCACTATTAACAATTAATAAGATTATGTACATATTAAATAAAAAAATACGACATAATTACATGTGTCATTATATTACTGTGTCATTATATTACCATGTACATATTGATTAATTATTAATAATATCGCAAAATTATACATAATATAGAAATCATATCTTTGAATAATAAAATAATAACATTACAATAAAAAACGATATATAGCATCTCTTATGATATATTAAAGTCTGGATATAAAGGTTTCAAAAAAGAGAACATGTGATATCTGCATGCTCAGTTAAAGATAATATTAAATCGAATGTTTATATCTGTGATAAGAAAGCTGAAAACATTTAAGATGCTATGTATTTACAATGTAGCGATTCAGAGATGTGCATGATAATAGAAAAACCCATTAATAACCAGATAATTATCATCTTATTAATTCATCTTAAAATCTAAATCGTACAGCATGTAAATTATTTATTATTTATTATTTATTATTATATAATTTATTAATATGTTGGTAAATTTTTGAGTGTTCATTTTCATTTATTTAATAATATTTGTATATACGTTTTCGTATAAAAGTAAATTTTATGTCGACTTCCATCATAATTAATTATCTTCTGTTTTTAATCATTATAACTTCAACTGTATATAAAGACATTTATGTAAAACTGTTCATTGTACATCTATGTCAATTTGTATTTTCAATTTTATGCACGAATTCATGCAATGATATACGAGATAATAACAGGATATACAGATTTATTACATGAGCGTTGCTCAACATAGTGGAATTTTCCAAGATATTTTTACTTGGATATACTATTTGTAGATGTACTATTCATGGCGCCAGTT
>Ga0157364_1008747_pt1 | contig 10490 bp, 2 predicted proteins | sample AttsexASBM2_FD_111476 | JGI IMG/M metagenome (GOLD analysis project Ga0157364, IMG submission 111476) | Fungus gardens microbial communities from leaf cutter ant in Ribeirão Preto, State of São Paulo, Brazil - Atta sexdens ASBM2 | ecosystem: Host-associated > Fungi > Mycelium > Unclassified ... | reverse complement strand
TAAATAAAGATTGATAATATTCGATTGATATATATCCTTTAGACAAAGTAAATGCAAAAATTTTTTAAAATTGTGTTAAACAATTTGCGCTAAATACGTGTGTAATGGATATGTTCCGTTTTTACGCTCACGCGCTGTAAGCATCAGTTCATTCTTGTTGTCTATTAAATATTAAATAAGTGATGCTTACAAGTGCTGTAAACGCAAAATGGAATGTACCCAACGTGTGTGAATACAATGTGTATAAGTAGTATTCATTTTAGCAAATATATACCTACGCATATATACCTACGGCAGAAATATCCTGAACACTCCACGCGAGTAATGAATAAATCTATATCAGTTAGATTAGGATAATATGTCACGTGAAATGAATCTATAAAGCTGAACCTTTTTTTTATCATTGAAGTTTCCTGCGAGGAGTGTCTAATTCGTATTTGACTTTTTGTGCAAACTGCCATGCGATGCAATTCAGTCAATTCTTTTTTCTTCATATCGCATATGCTCTGCATTCATTATACTTTTGTACGACTGACGAATTACGTAATCTAGAAACAACTAAAAGTGACACTAATTACGATCATAATTATGAATACAATTAGTGTCAATTTTAATTGTTTCTGTCATCATACAATATATAATTATCAGCGCATTTGTAAACCAGTAGCATTATTTATTTTGAATCCTAATCTCTTTTTTTCCTATTTTATTTCACAATGTTTTGTGAAATAAAATTTCAAAAATTCAAGTTTCGATCTTTTTTTAGCCTAAATTGGAACTCACAAAACTCGAATTTCGGTATCGCTGCATATCGTATTTGGAGATAATACATAGAGAGAATGATAATATTCAGCATAATATTTTAATAAGATAAAATTCATTAAAAATACACGCACATGCACACACACATACACACACACGCGCGCGCGCATTGCGCCTGGTGAGAAAGGTCTGCGAGAAAAAGCGTTGCTTGCCGCATAGATACGGCCACAAGAGACAAGATAGTGGCCTGATACGCGGAAGTGTAGGCAACAAGGCCCCCTTCAATGTCTTTCGTGCTACAGTGCAAACATACGTGCCACAGCCAGCTTTGCCGCAATGAGAACTAATTGCGAGCCTCGGACTTGTGTACGTGTATGTCATCGCGAGTCATTGAGTCGCCAGTGATGTCCGCAAATTAGCCAGAATCGATTCTAGGAGTTCTCAAGACCGACCGCCAACGAGGAGTCTGGTCTTCGCCGTTTCAAGGTGACAGAACTCGCGCGCGTCTTAGTCTTTCCGCGTGTTTTCGTTTTTATATGAATGATGATCTAATGGAGTCATTTTGCCCATTTGTTCGTATAATCGTGAATTAATTTGACACAGCTTATTTTTCTGTTTTCACTTTGATTAAACGACTATATCTAATCATCAATTGCGGATGTGATGGAAATATGATGTCATTAGAGTTAATCGTTGTTTTGGAATAACGACGATTTTGCGCGTTTGATGTATCAGGATTCTTGACCGTGGATTCAAGGATTTCATTGATCGAGAGATCGCGGCAATGAGATATTGAGGGCGATTCGGTGGCAAGATATGGATTCAATTAGACCGGAAAATTTCGGAAGTGCTCGAGGCTGCGATCTGATCGACTCGATTAAATTCTACATGAATTTTTGTCAAAATCCTTATACAACGCGAGAAATTCTCTTGCATATTGTTTTTGCTATCTTCAAGCAGCCCTTAAATGCTGAAGATATTATTGTACAATTATTTTGTACAATATAGATCATCTACATTTCTTAATTATCTAAAAATTTAACTAATACAGATCTGAAAATAATTTTGTTGGCCCATCAAAATAATTACGTAGGAATCTCAATCACGATGAGCAATGCTACAAAAAGTTTCGATATTCTAGCAATCAGTTTGAGCATCCTACATAATTATTTTGATGGTTCAACAAAATTATTTTCAGATCTGTATTTATAACGCGATACAAAGTGACTACAGAGTGTAGTTAAATTTTTAGATATTTCAGCAAAACCATCTTTTGTGAGGAGTCGCATTAACTTTAGTGATTTTGTCATTTTAATTTATTTTTCAAAACAAGGTAATTCTACATTATGTTATACACGCAAACTGTTAGATGTGTAAATTGATTTTTTCTTCACATCAGCAATATACATGGATAATAAATCTCAGAGACGTTAGCTATCCGATTATTCAATCAACATAATCGAACGTCCCTCGCAATTTTTTTCTGAATGCACTTATATTCGCGACGAGATGAGTTTGAATGACTTGATATAAAGAAGAAAAAACCGCGTGCTTTCCTCGGCAATTTGAACGGTCGAAGGTCGAGTGATTGATTCGCTAAGATAAAATCTTCTTTCCGGATGCGTTCGAAGGTCATAGAAGATTAGGATCTGCCGTCGAGGACGATTTGAAAGATAACGCGAGTCTTAAGAAACGCGACGACGATGAAAGTTAATGCATTTAATTTAAGCTTGCGGAAGGAGGTTAATCGGGAACTTCATCCTTCTTGTTGAAGATATCCACTTCCGTTCGGCGGAAGCCCAATTAAATCAATTTGATTTTTATTTTTCATTATTCCATCTCATTGTTCTATTATTAGCCGTCCTTAGTGCGTGGCAGCGATCATTAAGCGCGCCGCGCTGCGAGAAATCATCGCATGCGATTAGATAAGTATGATGATGATTTATCAGCGTGCACATCATGCCGCAATTTTACAACTTTCCACGGGGACGGGCGTTCACTACCGGATTGATTGTACAACGTCTCGAGGACGTTGATTCTATTCATAGTATTACAATTATTAGATGACAAGGATAGATCTCTCAGATTGTCATATTTAAAAATTGTTGTTCTTGAAAAATGTTTGGCTCTCAAAATTACAGCTTTGATTATAAGCCCTCCATAAATTGACATAAACATTCTAATGGAAAATAAATTTAAAAAATGATTTTATTGAAAAAAATATTTATTTTATATAATAATTTTAGTATTTTATTAGTTCTTTTTTTGCTTATACCTTCTCTTTCAGTTACAAAATGAAATAAATTGAGGATGTTTTATTACATATATTAATCCTTTGCGGACGTCGAACACTGCGCAACACTATAATATTGTCAGTAAAAGTATTGTCTTCACAACAAGTATTCTCTTCGTAAAATATTAATCTTATAAAATATAATATTTTTATTGTTTTATGTGTATATTTTTATTGTTTTATATGTATTGTATATTTACGACTCTAGCAATTAATTTCAAGGGAAATGAAATAGCAATTGAAAAACTTTTTTTCCATGAAATTGTGTCTTTCAGAATAAAAGATTTTATACAATGAGTAATAGTTTCCGAAAGATGTCGTACTCCAAATTGTATCCTCCCGAAAAAATAAAATTGACTGTATGTACTTAAAGTTCAAGGAATAAATTTTAGGGCAGCATTGTGCAGCAGTGCGACCCTGTTTTGTGCAGTTGAATCGTTTGTCGTACGACAACATGTCAGGGACGTAAACAGAGATGGCTAGAGCACCCTGTTGGGTCACCATGGTTACTAGTGTTGACCCGAATGTTTTTCTTTCCTCCACGATCGTGTTTCTTCGACGAAGGGTGAGTCTCATCGCCCTTCGAATACCTCCTCGCTAAGGGTTTCGCATATGTGTCATCCAGTTGCGAAAATGCGTCAGCTATGTATGTGTACACGTAGTGTTAGGGGTGTTAGGGATTGGATGGAAAAGAAATGAAGGGAAAAAGAAGTGGAAAAGAAGAGCAGACGAAGTGCTCCTTTTTAGGATTGCTTCTTTGGTTAGGACGTAAAGGATTAGGAAGGGCGTGTTTTTACACCCTGGGAAATTGCGATAGAAGAAAATATCTGTTCTGAAAAATATGTGTTTGAAAATGTACATTTTTTTACTAGAAGTGTAAAATAAACGAAAGATTGATGAAATGAGAGTAATTTAAGTCTTTGAATATAATAAATATAATTTTGATGAATTTCTACAACACAACAAGAGAATTATTTTTTAATCTGTGTAAAATTTCTAGAATCTAAAAAATCTATATAATTTAAAATCATCTTTATTTAATGAAAATTCGAGCTTTTTATTGAAAAAAAAATCGCCTGAGAGTTTTACAAAATATATAAAATATCAATAATTAGGGAAAAAATTAATCGATGACCTACCCTAACTCGGATTTTATTCTCCATGCATCCATGAAGCATTCCTAACGGGCCGAGGATCTTTTGCATTTTCGAGAGTACATCCTTTTGTTCACGTCTTCTTCTAGACACTGGTTCTGTAATAGTAAATTTTACTTTTAAATATTAACATCAAAATCGTCAACATAAAAATCTGAAAAAATATTACTTAAAATCAATTTAATTACGTGTTGAGTGATTAAAAAAACTTTTACATTTATTTTTAAATTAAACGAAAGTTTGGAACTTAAAACTTCAGAATTCCTTTAGATTTTAAATCGATTGTATCAATTTTGTAAACAAAAACAATACATCGAAATGTTCAAAAAGATCTATCTATAATACAATTTAATGAAATTTGATTCATGAATGTAACTTGATGATCGTAGATAAAGCTCGTTGAAATAATTTATCATGATCAAAACGGGAATTTTCTTTAAATTGTCGTCGAAATATCGAACTTCAAAATCATTTTATGATGTCAGTGTTTAATTACTTATTATTTACGTCAAATGATTTTATCATTTGTAAAATAAAAGTAAAAAGAAAGTATATTGCTTTATTCGATACATGCATAATTCTTGTTAATTGCTCAATATTGAATATCATAAATACGTATTAATAATCAAAAAAAATTTCCTCAATAACAGATAATAACTTCATGGAAAGTTTCTTCATAAAAATAATAATTTCTGTACTACAAAGATACGTTAGACATCAATATCTAGAGAGACTATTTAGAGTAAAATATAATTAAAAGTTAAAAATACTATGAAATAAAATATGTTGCCTTTTAACTTTTATATCATGAATAATGAGAAGTCATAATAATAATAATAAGAAAAATAATAACCATAACAAGACACTATGTTATACTATAATATTAGTTTACTATACACTTGAATAATATCGGAGTATCGGAAATAGTCTCGAGACAGGCAGATTGCGGCGATGGATTTTTATGAGCCGCCGTAACACCGCGCTAATAAGAATTTATGCGGCTCTCTTGTGTCTCGCAGACTCGCTCGACAAATCATCGACAATTCATCCTTACGCGCGAAGAACGAAACATCGAGCGCGCGTCGTTCGAACCTCCTGCAGCTTTTGCTCCTTTTTTTCCCGCCGACTATGAGACCTTACGCGACCGAGAGAGAGCTTCATTAACCTCCATCGTCGTTCTCGTATACGCCTTATGCACAGTAAACTTTTTTTCTCGTTGAAGTAAATCAATCGGATCTACGATAAAAGCGTAATGTGTAACGCAAAGGAAGAAACCCAAGAAACACAACTTCGTTTGACATTTAGTACGTAATTTAGCGTTATAAATCGAAAACCAGTTGATTAAGTTAAATTAAGAAGTCGCTTATTTTAATTTCTTATTAGAAAGTTTTTGTAATATCATTTATTCCAGATACGATGAACGTCAGGTTATCTTCTTCTTAACAACTAATTAAGAAAAGGATAATGTGACTTCACTGTATCTGGATTCACGTTATTGCAAAAACTTCCTAATGTATAAAAATTATATATCGCTCCCTTATTTTAAAGATGTGGTATAACTAACAAAATTAAGTTTCCTAGAAAAGAGGAAAAACTATTTTTCAACTTGATAGAATTATTGGCTAATCATATAATATTGACAAAAAGAATTCTTAATCTGATCAAATATTATTTTTGTCATTTTCATTCTAATCCTTAAAAAATCATTTTTTTAAATTGATACAATTTTAACAATTTCTTCAAAAATCCTTTTTGAATGTTTTTAACGATTTTTTAAAATTAAATTAGTTCACTTTTGATGATTGATAAGGTAATATTTATTTAACTCATTTATATGATAATGACTCGAAAATCATGTTTTTTGAATTATCTCATTTTTTAAATAAGAGAATGGCATAACATAAATCCTTTCATATTAAATACTAGATATTGATACACTAAGAAAAAAATTTTATGTCTTCTATAAAACTGTTTAGTTTAGGCATTTTTTAACATCAAATATTTCAGTTTCTCCGATAATAATAATAAAAATATTCATTTATATCAATTAAACAGTTTAGTTAATATGAACAATTTTTATTATTTTTATTATTTAAAAAATTGAAAATTGAACAAAAGCAATTAATTTTTTATTATATAAACAAAATATTTGATTATTATTAAAAAATGCTAGTTTTATTGAAGGCACTAAATGTATAGTCCTTGCTTTTGCTCAATATCATATAATATCGAGACAGATTATCGCTTATTTTTCGATCAATATTAAATAAAGCTTTCTTTGAAATAATCTACTTCATCAATTTCATCGAGTAGAAAAAAAATGGATATTTTATTCCCAATAAAACACCTCCGTAAACACACTTTTTTTGGATGGTATGGGCGAAAAAAGAATGATTTAAAATCTCTTGAAAATATCTATTTCCGAATCTCTTCTTTATATATAAGTATAAAAGTTTTTTTTAGCGATTTACGGATCAGGAGAGACTTAAGACGCGATAGACTCGACCCTGGTGGACGATCGTGCGCGGAAAGAGGAACGCGGAGCTGTAGAGTTACGTAAAGTCACGGGGCTGTGCGGTGCGGCGAGTGCACCTATTTTCTCCGTGTGCGCGCGCCCGACGCTCGCATATGAGCGTGCGAACGGTGCAGCAGCAGCGCCAGCAGCGAGCGCGATGCGTCGAGCGAGAGCTGCGGGTGCGCGCGCGCGCGCGCGCTCGCGAGATCGACGGTGCCAATTGGCTTTCTCCGATAACTTTCATCCGTCTAAAGGGGCTCGCTTGCGGCCGCTCGCTCCGCTTCTTTTCCACCTTTCTTTGTTCCTTTCGATGTGCACTTTCACTATCGCGCGATCCACTATTGCCACTATTGCGCCGAGGCGGCCTCGCGACGAGCATCGCGACGTCGATCGAGGACGAGAAGGATCGGTAGCAACACGATCCGCGTGTGGTCGTCTCACCCGTAATTAAATCGCGAGGATTGTACGTTATATCTTTTTTTGTAGATATAACAAATTAGTATAGGAAATTGCCTTTTTTAAAAAAATCAAACACATACATTCTTAAATTCATAATGTCAATTATACTCAATTTGAATTATAATAATTTGAGTTATAATAATTTTTATGGATCGTCACTGCTTCTATGAATATGATAATTTAATTGAAACAATGAAGTTAAATTTACAGCACACGATGGCCATTTTTTCCTTCTGGATTGTTTGCATTTTTGTAAACTATTAGAATTGTATCACACAGACGTAGAATATTTAGTAATTTATGTATTTAAATGCAAGCGATCCGACGAGAAAAATGCATTGTGTGCTATAAGGTTTAAATAATTTAACTCAAGAAAATGTAAATAAATTAAATTATAAATAAAATTAAATTTGACTTAAAAAAATTTAGTTTATTATTTACTAAAGTGCATACATTAATATGTATGTTATTTTAGAACTAATCGTAGAAATAGATAGATTTATATTTTGATACACATGGAAGTTAAAATAACAAAATGTTATTTCTTTAACTCAAGAGAGATTAGGTTACTATTGCTTCTTTAGTATCTAATAGTGTATAAACGCAAATATTTCAAAATATTGAGACAAAATCAGGTAGTCGATTGAGTATCTTGAAATGAGGTGAAAATAACAAAAGTGAACAAAATCACTAGATATTGATCAATTAAATTGTGAATATTCTATTTGCTCGCTTTTGCGAGCTAATAATTCTCACTTCATTTCGACATACACAATCAACTCCCAGGGTGCAACGGATACTTTGGTGCCATTCTATAATATATCGTTTTGTCCCTTATTTTTATCACTTTGTACTTATCACATTAGATATTGTGAAAAATATATCATATAAAAATGAACATACTATGACACATTTTTTTAAAAAACAAAGTAAGAAGAGGGCTATGAGTAAAATAGACATTTTTGTAAAAAATTCAAAATTATATTAATATAATTATTTTTTTTTAATCAAAACGTCAGACACCAAGAAATATAATAGTAACAAGCAAATGTATGTATCTTTATTAATAATAAATAAAAAAGTTTTAGCATAGAGCCAAGTAAAAGAAATCTCGAGTATGCCACACTAGGAATGGCACCGAAAAGTAATGTATCACTACACTGCACACACTGAATTCGCGTTCTACAAAACATTTCTCAGAGTATCTTCTAATAGCAGAAGAAAAGCATAGCTTCTCAAAAATTATTTTTAAACAAGAAGCGTTCCAAAACATTGCTGAAATGTTTCTTGCTTAATGGATTATAACCTAATGAGAAAAAAACGTTTAATTTAATTTTAATGGATAAATCAAGCTCGTCATGGGAAAAAAATGTATAGGAGGAGCGAGGAGGAAGGATATAGAGAGAATCGAGAAAAAGCGCATGCCGCGGAATAAGTCCACCTCCGACCTTCCGGCCGTTTTTCCTCTCGCGAGCTTCTTCGTTTCTCGTTCTGATCTTCCTTCCTTCGTGCACGTATGTGTGTGCAGGAGATAGCGCAGCTCAAGTGTGCAGAGCGTTCACGTTTGCGTGAACCGCGTTGCAGGGAACCGTTAGGATCGCAACCGCGCGCGCGGCCGCGAGGGGAGGAACGCGAAACGGTGACTTTATCGTCCCTTCTCTGGGCAGGGTGAGCCATGGAGGTGTCCGTCGTTCCGTACCTCGCCTTACACGTTCGTTAACCCCTTAAGGCGGCATGATACTCGGGCTAGCGTATATATAGGGTGTTCGATAATAGACATGTTCGTTAGATTATCAAGCTGATTGTTATATCTAGCTGATTGTTGAGGAAATGACGAAATGGTGTTTTTTGAAAAGATACATCGTTTATTTGCTACAATAATGACATAACTAAAAAATTATCATTTTTCGATTGTTTGTGAAAAAAAAAGAACGGAAACAAAAAAAAATATATATATATTTTAAAAGGGGTTTAAAAAGCATAATTTTATTCCTTTATAATCAATTATCAAAATTTTAATGATTTAAAACATTCACATTTATTTTCTGGAAAGCTTTCTTGTTTTTTAAGTTGAGTCATTGTTATAATAAATGAGCGATATATTAGATGCGTTTGAAACAAGAAGACTTCAAGAAAAATTGAAAGCTTCAGAGGTGCAAATGAATAATGAAAGTTTTGGCGTTTACTTTTTATTTTAAATAGACATTGCTTTATCTCTCTTTCAGAATTATCATATGCTTATTCCAATATTAATTTTTCCTAAATTTGTCAAATTATTTGTTTGATTCTTGTTAAAAAACGAGGCTTAATTTATCAGCAATTCATTTTTTTGTCGTCGCGTGGAATTGAAACCTTGATGCATAATTTGATGAGTAATTAACTGTTCAATATTAGTGCGGTTATGTCATCATCATAAAATATGAAGTGTATGATTCTTGTAAATATTATTTTGAGATGACGAAGGATAGTAATACGCATACATATTTTGATCGCATTATTTAAATTATTTTAATATATTGAAATTCGAAGATCATATTCGTCGCGAATTATCGTGGAGTGAAAAATATTGCAAAGTCATCGCTTAGATTATATGTATATGAAGACATTGGCTTTAGCATGCATCATAATATCGATTTTGAAAGAAGACCTTCGAACGTATTATTTTTCAAAGACAATGATCTGCCGCTTTCAATATTGTTATTATAATTTATGCAAAGTTTGCGCAAAAAATTTCGTTATCGCAATAAACGAAGCCAAGTGTTCTTCAAGTGTAATCATTATGAAATATCAACGATTAATATTTTGACTTTAATAATTTGCAACAAATATTAACGAAATTCTTCCTATTTGTATTTAATATTATGATATTTGGAAAAGATATGTCTGTTATCAGCATATAAATTGCATAAACATACATTTGATACATTGTTTTAGCAATCCTTTTCATAGTTTGTAATGCACAATATGCAATTCACCTTCAAGTCGAACGAAATATTTTGTGAGTGATAATTACAAGTTTATAGGATTATAAAAATCAGAAAAAAAATTAAAAGAATTAAAAAACTGACAACTAATAACATTTAAAATTCCTCATTGAGCTAGGTACTAAGGAGATTAAAAATTTATTCAATCTGCAGAGTATTATAAATTTTTCAATGTAATTATATGTATGCATACATGTATGTATCTATAATAGTAATTATTGATATATGCACACACACACACACACACACACACACACACACACACACACACACACACACACACACACACACACACAAACACACACACACACACCCACACACAC
>Ga0157364_1008746_pt1 | contig 10493 bp, 2 predicted proteins | sample AttsexASBM2_FD_111476 | JGI IMG/M metagenome (GOLD analysis project Ga0157364, IMG submission 111476) | Fungus gardens microbial communities from leaf cutter ant in Ribeirão Preto, State of São Paulo, Brazil - Atta sexdens ASBM2 | ecosystem: Host-associated > Fungi > Mycelium > Unclassified ... | reverse complement strand
TTTATGATGCAGACACAAATCGACTAATGTTTCTATGGGGTTATGTTGACAGATGCCCAAGTTTATTGTATGACGTCTATGATCTATTTATTTCGATCACCACTTTACCGCTAAAGCCATCTATAGGAATACGGCGGAAGCAAAGTTGTACACCTTAATTAAATTAATATTAATTTCATATACAGAAATTGCGTTAATTTAATTTATATATTTTATATGACAAATTAATATATTAATTTAACATATTAATTTAAGATGAACATATTAGAAAGTAACACAAACATTATGTAAAAATTAACATTAAAACAATTTAGAATTAAATTGTGGAAGCAGATTTCTTCAGTAAAATTAACATTTATAATACATCGAGAAAATCGTTTTGATTATACGTGTAACTATTTTGTTGATGATTTGTGATTAATAAAAAATTTTTTACTTTTTAATTTAAAAAATGTGTTATTATGTATAATATTATGTATAAATATTCCAATCAAAGTTTTTGTTAATTACATATCAATAAAATAAATGATTATATTAAAGAAAAATTGCAAATGTGAGCCAACACAAGATGTTTCTTGTGTAATAACAATCATATATTATAAAATATTATAAATTAAGTATTATAAATTAATAATATGAATTATAGACGTTTCAACATCACTATTATAGTAGTCTTTTTAGACGTAGAAATAACGAAATTCTAGATTATATAAGCGTCATCCAATAAAATAAAAGTTGTCAGAAGTGAAAAAGACATCATTAAACTGTAACTATTATTATCGTCTGTCGTATCGTCGGATATTCAACTAATAAGGAAGTCACTATAATAAAATTGAATAGAAAATATTGATTTAGTATTAAATTTCCAAGTAGAAAAACAAGTCATGAGAAACGTCAAAATGACGCCAAAATGATGTCATTTTGATATTATTTTGACATTATAATGACTTGCTGTTCTGTTGTTAATAAGAAAAATTAAATTAATGTTTCAAGACTTACTTGAAAACAGATTAACGATGTTCTATACAAATTGATACTAGACGATCTGTATACATCGAGGTTTAAAATGAGAATGACAGGTCAAGACAAAAGAATTGTTTCTAAAAAGATACACTATTAGCGTTTTTCACTGAGAGAACTAGTACAATACTAGTGCATATTGAGTGTAACTTTATTATTCCACTTTATTATTCCTGTGAAAACCAGTTCATATTTTTAGTGTTTAATGTTTCATTGCTAAAACTTGGTACAAAAAACTTGCACTGAGTTCAACTTTTTCTTTACCGTCTTTGAAGTCAGTGGAGAACAATGCATGTTGAAATTGAGATGTTTGTGCTAAGGTATGATATTACGTTATAATATGATATTATATTAGTCTAATTAATAATTATTCTAATTAATAACAATGACATTGTGTTAGATGTTTCTAAAAGCTATGCTAATAGCTATGTAATGACATTTTGATGTTTAAAACTTTCGATGTAAAAAATTAATTTAAAAATATATTTTAAATAAATAAATGAATCAGCATATTGTAAAATAAGTAATTTAAGTTTAAACATAGTTATATATATTTTTAGGTGTTATAAATTGGCTGTCTTATGATATGTTCCACTGAATCACACTATAACTGCACTAGTACAGTTTTCATCGAAATCTAGCACGGTGGTGCTGCACCAGTTTTCTCAATGAAAAACGTTATATGAAATATGGAAGCATTTATACACAAAGTCATTATATAGCGAGTCTAATAAATCGGTATTATTTTATATATTTAAATAATTTCTTTGATTCTGAGATAAATTAATATAAATATATACACACAAACATTTCTCTCAGTGTATGTTACATTAATAATCATGTTAATGTATATTTATGTTTGATTTATTTATCTTAGAATTTACATTTCTCAAAAGCATATTACTATTATGTTGTTAAAAAAGACTATTCAAATAAAACAATCACATTATGTTAAAGATTTAACAAAAAGATTTTAACAAATATCAATTTTAACACAAGTACAAAATATTTTTTTCTTACTGTGTATATTTGCACGTTTAGAACAATAATTCTCTTATTTAGCTGTGTTACAATTTTATATATTTCTTTAATGCCAAATATTTACGCTTAGCATGTCATGTTAACATAAAAATTGCGATTTATGCGCATGCGATTTCTTTGATATTGGAGGAGAGGAGAGCCCGTTAATCGCCAGAACTTCCTTGCAGGGTTTCTTTGCGAGATGATGCGGCAGGCGCTTCTTTCGTTGCACTCCAAAGAACCGCATGATCGATGACGCTGCACTGCTCTTCGGGAAACTCGTCTTGGAAGAGCAGCATTCTCATGAAAAAGGCAGTTTCCGCGGACGCGGATAATCGATCCCGCGCACCGTTTTCTACGCGCAATTAACGATTTTCTGTAAGACACGTCACAGGCATCTTAACAATGAGAGACGATCATAAAATATTCCCGAATTGAGAGGAAAAAATAATGATTGTAATTTAACTATAATAATTTATAGTTATTTCGATTTTAAGTATATATTTTTTGACAGAACTATATAAAAATGGAACTCCTAATTGTAATCATTTTATCGTGCAATTATTAATTATAAATATTAAACAAGATCACGATGTGAAAAGATGATTATTAATTATTTATAAAATATTGCCGCATTGAGAGAGGAAAAATGGTTGCAATATTTTAACAATAATTTATATTTTTGTGCCAATTATATATTATTTTAGTAAATCTGTAAATATAATTATTATTATTAACATTGTAACAGAATAACAAAAATGGAATTGCTAATTATTTTACTGCTATTATAATCATAAATATCAAATATTCTTTCAGTACGTTACTGAGTAAATGTCAGCATTGCTACAAATGTCAGATTAAAACACACAGATAGATTGGGAACAAATCATTAATTATCAATAAGAATAAGTATCAACATTTTGTATCCAATTAAAATGCGGATGGGAAAATACTTTGAAATATCATTATTTGTGAAAAAAATTTAATAGTTATATAGAAAAGAGTCTTTCCTGAATTTCGATATTTTTTGACTGCAATGTTAATAACAATGTTTGTTATGACTTAGTGATAATAAACCGGGGAAGATTGAAAAATATATAATCTTATTCCCTATGCGTCTACAACGCAAAGTGAGAGCCACTCAATACTAAAATATGGATTAAGTTATATTTTTAGGGAGTAGTGTTGCCACGCATACATTTCGCATTTTACAACGCGAAGCGACTTCCACCTTACTTCCCCTCTGCTTCGAGGCATACGACTATCCACGCGAAAACGGGGTTCATTTCCCTATCTAAGGATGGAAGGATCTCTTCGCGAGGAAAGTCGAACATACATAATAAATCACTACAGAAGCTACATTGGAAATAAATAATTTAAAAAATAGATAAATTATATATTTTTTGACATTTCACGGTTTATTATCATTATCTCAGTCAAATTAAAATTCGGAAGAGACTCTATTCTATATAATTACTAAAAATTTTCATTATTACTATTCTTTTTCAATAATTAATTACGCATACTAGGAATTAAGCACATTGTCGTGTCTTGTCAAAGCTCGGTTTCTCAACTGTTCCTCTAACAAATTTCTCTCTCAGTAATATCTACTCGTTCTTCCGGACGTCGACCTTATAAATTGGAAAGGGTGTCGGTTTTAACAGATGATTACGAAACGAGAGTCGCGAGTTGAAATGGGAGAAGACAGCCGAAGGGTGCAACCAAGGAAGATGAGAAGAGGGTCTGAGTGGAGCACTCGCAATTAGCTTTATTAAGGATGAGACCAACACGACAGCGAGCGAAACCTTCAAGTGGAACGGATCGTTTTTCTAGAAAGTACCTTTAGATAGTAGAAATGTCAATGTTTTTTTGACCGGTTTCAAATACACACGATCAATTTTTATAGCTTAATATAATATCGCACACATGTCACAATCTATATTTTGATTGCATACAATCCATTTGAGATTACAATCTCGCTTATTCGTGACCATTTAATCCAATTACCTATTTAATTCTCGTGGTTGAAAATAATTACATGAGAAATTAAAATACTATATAATTAGGACACGTATAATCAAGATTTTATTTTTTATTACATAAAATTAAAGAAAACCGTCATTTTACTTTTTATTATGCAAAAATAAAGAAAACCTCTAAAAATGTAATTGAATATTACAAAATCGCGATTGGTATGGATACGTAAATATGTATATATAACGATAATGGAAAGTGTGTGTGATTTCGGAATCGTAACATGGATCGTCTGAATCACGTTGCGTGAGTAAGATTTATTAAAATGTTTATCCGACGTTAAGGGCGCTCGGAAATTCATTCGTCCCGACACGTCCGGCCTTCCTTCGATCTATCATCTTACTCTAAGAAAATCTTTCCGCGGGATCACGGCATCTACGCTATTTTTCATTGGTCAATGAAGTCTAAATCCCGAAGATAAATATAGACGTGTTCCATAATCTTTCACGGAATATCACATACATAAGAATCTAGAAAAGAAGCTCATTATCGATTCACTTTAAGATTATTAAAAAACAAAAAACTGAACGATATTTGCACAACAGGAAATCCTTTGGGGATTGGAATTTGGGAAAGGATAATTTAAATATATTTCAAAACTGTAACGTCTGCTAAAATATCTAGATATATAATATAGAACCTATCAAAATAAAATTCTTCTATCTTTAAGGAATAAAATACTTTTAAAATTCATTCATGTTACGATTACTAAATTAGAGATATTGATGAATATCTTTCTTAATTTCTTTATAAAAAAATTATTGGCATTTTAAGAGCGGCTCTAAATATGTTTAAAAAAAGAAATAGACTCAATTTATATTTGCAGCAGGTAATTTTCAACATTCTCATACAGAACCCCTTTTCAGATTAAATTATCACATAAAAAATTATTACACAAGTTACATGAATGAAAGCTGAGACGTATAACAAATAAATATGTATATAAAGATATATAAAGAGAATGTATTGAATTCGATGAACAAAGAACGCGCATTCAGTATGCGGATCTCGTTTATGTCCGTGACTTATGATAACTATATTCGCAACATCGCAATGCGCGGAACGCAGGACGGTCAAAGAATCTTCTTTCATGCGGCAAGGTGCCACCGTTATTATTACACGACGGCGGATCTCCGGCAAGACGTCTCATGAGAATAAATTATTCGCCAACGATAAATAACTGTCTGTGCGGCGAGGAACGTGTATAAATGATGCCGACGTCTTCGGTTACGGTGGCGTACAAGAAGCGTCATTTTTACTGTTTTTTTCATTACCTCATTTTTGCGAGGGTAAACTGTGCTCACGCGACACGACTGTATAGGAATTAATGATATACGAGTCGCATTTCCAAGTACTTCTAAAGAGGCACTTTGCATTAATATTCTATACTGTAAACATCTTACTCAACAAGCATTTTGCGAGTATTTTCCACAAATTGCAAAAATGAGCCTGGAGGTATTCCCCTCGACAGGGGGAAATTTTATAAAATATCCGCACTTATGTAGAAATAATTCACGAAAAACTCGGATTGTCTCGATAAATAAAAGATCAGGGCGGACCGCTTGGTGAAAAGTACTTTACCTCGAAAATTCAATCGAGGCAATTTTTCGTTTCGTGAGCATGGACACACATAAGAGGCACTTTGTGGACATTCTTCGCAATGTGGGTGGAATCGCGAAATCACGGAATCAGTGGGTGCGCATGTACGCACGTTGGAGCTTTCGATCGCAGAATCCACGTTACGTCATGGTGAGCCTCGACAAACTCGTCACGCTCAATTTACGCTATCGATCGATTGGTCGGCCAGCCGGCCGACCAAGCGACCGACTAGCCAGGCGCATCGTAAAGCAGAGGAGCGATATTCGAGAACGCATCGAGATATTGCGCGCGCTCTGGCTCGGACGGAATGCGCGTTTGTGCATCGCATTTACAACCCTGACGACTTCGAGACCTCGTCAGACTTTGACTCAACTTGGCTGTCGCTCTGCAAGGCGCGCGCCATCGCAAAATCGAGAATTCCAGCACGGTGGAATCTGCCCTTCCGCTTCGGCGAGCTCGCCAAAACTTGAGGCTACTAGCGGATATAAATTTCTTCATTTTGAAACATTCGACTTGACATTCTTAGTCAGTAGAAAACATTAAAGTTGAGATATAAAAAGTTGAGATATTTGATAAAATTACAGGAGATCTTATATCTTTATACTCTGTTAATCTAATAAATTGTAACGCCATTTCTTTCATGAAATCCATGCAGATTCATCTTGTACTAGTTACCAAATTTTATTGTAACGATTATATAATAGATTCATACGCGAAACATAGTAATTTTAAATAATTGAAACAATTTGTCAGATTTTTGCGCATTTCCGGATGCAAGTTAAAATTAATAAAAATTAATGGATTCGTCTTGGCAGGATATTTTCTGTTTGTAAACGTTTCTTTTTTATAGCGGAAGCTTTTAAATTTAATGTCGATGACGTCATGGATTCAGTTTTCGTCCTAGTGAAATCGACCAACGAAAAATTGACGGAATACTTTGCAAGGTAAGCCGGAAGCGTAGGACGCTATGATTTACGCGGGTTACAGATCGGATTTGCTTTTTCCCGCGGCGCTCGCGGATTTGAGTATCGCAGCTCGACGCGGTTGTTACCCTTTACAAAAAGCATTCCCGTCCGTCGATTCAGGAATTTCAATGTAGAATCCGATCTTCCGCCCCAATAAGCGCCGCGGAACGAGATAACTCGATCCGCAGAATATCACGGAAAAATTCTATGTTCTCTCTCTCCTGAAGAATATGACGGGCGAGGTGCATTTTTTCTCTGTCGGTGCATCGGACACGCGCACAAAGTGAATTGGAAAAATGACGTGCTTAATCGGGACTGTCGCGCGAGAAGACACAAGAGGGCACAATGCAGAATAGTTTTCTTTAGAATTCTGTTTCTTTTCTCCTCTTTCCTACCTCTCGGTAAGAGAGATCTCGCTTGAATGCGACTATTTATCCTCATTCGATATATCCTGTTATTTTTTTTTTAAAGAGAAAACACAGCAAACAAGTCATACATTTTTAGAATATTGTATTTTTTTAATTTCGAGATTATTACATGTCCGTTTCCTCTTTCAAATATTTGAGAAAAATATCATTTTACGAAAATATGAGTTTTTAGCAAATTGTTCTACTTTTTTAATCGAAACGTGATTATTTGTTATATGTGATTGCAAACTTAGTTTTCAACTAATTTTAAGCGTTAATCGTTCATAAATCTTCTTTAATTTATATGTCCTAATGACAGACAGATCAAAAATGTTTACAACATAAAAAATAAAAATCATGCGGTAAACTATCCGTTTGTTGGATTTTTATTCGGAACGAGAATTGTCTTCGTTTTCATCGAAGGATTTGCAAACGGCAAATACTCTGCTTTTAATGCAAGGCAAACCGAGAAAGAGGCGTATAGATTGCAATACACAAAAGGGTAGTATATTAACACCCTTTTATAAGAACACGCGTGTTCCGCACTGTAACACGCGAATGCAACCCTTCCAAGAATTACGAAGCGCGTTTCCGTTCTTCTACGCTTGCTTCATCCTGCGATCTTTATTCCGCTTTCTTTGTGCTGTCTCATTCCGTCCTCCCTCATTTCTCCAGCATTCGCGCGATCGTAAGAGAGGGTGCAACCCTCGTTAACACAAAGAAACGCGCTTCTCCTGGCTCCTCCTGTATCCTTAATGGGAACTGACTCAAAGGAACGTAGTAGAAACTTTTATTTCTCCTTTATGTGTGCACACCATCAAGTTGGCAAAGAAGGAAGGAGGAGATAGCTGATAATAAAAGTAGAGATATACATGTTTTGTTCGACTTTTTCAGGCTGAAGGGCTGGAGTGTCGAAAATATAAAAGCGATTAATTCTTCATTGATCATAGCAATGTTAATAGAATATTTTAAGAATTTTTAGATATTCTTCTCAAATTTTTCATAATAGTTGTATTTTATATCAGCACGTGCAAAAAGAACAGTTTTATATAATTTTTATAATTTACGTAGGACGTTCAAGCTGATTGTTAAAATATTAAAATTTTTTACAGCATTGTTCGTTATGAGTTTTCTGTACAAATATTTTGATAGTTTAACAAAATTATTTTTAGATTTGTCTCTATAGCTAAATTTTTAGATATTTCATTAAAATTGTTTATTCCATGAAAATCGTAAAATATAATAATAAATATCGCTCCTTTTTAAAGAGACAAAGGAGGTTATTAAAAAGAGGCTGATAAAATTCTGTCCAAAAAGGTGTAAATAAAAGGAATAGAAATATTTTTTACAGATTTTGATTTCCTGAAGACGATAATATTAATAAAAAGGACGATAATATTAACAATTTCGGAATCGATAGAGAACACCTTGAAAATTAAGCATGAACAGGATATATTTTAAATTTCAATATTTTTGTTTACTTTTTAAAATGTTCCCCATATATCACAAACTTTTTAATAATTTCATCATATTCAGGAGGTCGAAGTCTATAAAAATATACTTCCGTTTATTTACATCTTTTTGGGCAGAAATCAGTCTCTTTTTAATATATTTAAAAAAAATTAATTTTTGAGTTATATAAACAAATTAAGTAAACACTTAATTACACCAATTATAAAAAATAAATTAACTTTACAAAAAATCATCGCGATTGAAAAAAAAATTATTTTAAATATCGTCGAAATTGCCACAGCTAAAAAGATAATTTTTTAAGTGTTATGAAAAATGTACGAATAACAAAAAAAGACAAAAGTAACATTTAATCATGTTCAGAATGTATTTTTTTAAATATTATTTTATTAATCAATTACTTTCTGTCAAGTTAAAAAATATTTTCTCTTTTCTAGGAAATTTAATTTTTTAAGTTGTGTCACTTTTGAATAAGGGAACAATATATTCTATGATTTGTAGAAACCATTAATTTCTTTTGCAAGCGAGGAGCGTGTAATATTTTTCCTGCAATGATATAGCCGTTTTTTAAATAATCTCAGACAAATCTGAGAGGAGTAAAATTATATTTCCAATTGAGAAGTACCCGCTTGTCGCGAAAACCGCATTCTTATCAGCGCCGAAAGGTAAACAAGGAAGGACAGTGTTAACGACGCAATGCGCGAGGAGAAAGCCGAAGCCGAGCGTCCAACAGCGAGTTGCGAGTTGCGAGTTGCGATTACTCTCTGGCATTTCGTAATACATTTGCTAGCTAGTAAATCTCACCAGCGTCGTTTTCTGTATTTACTGGCGTCGTAACGACAGTTGGCGATACGAAACAACTAATTATAATCCGAAAAGTTACGCGAGTACGTGCACGGCTTTCAAAACGGCGCACTCTCGGTCGCTTGACGAGAACTTTTCCACTCGACTCTAGCCGCCTCGCGCTTTCCCGGCCCACCCGCTCGATTTTCCCGGGGCATAATTAGAGCTCGGAACGTCGACGCCGACGCCGCTCTGGGACACTCTTTATACGGGCGATATCGACGTGACCGATACGGCGCTCTCTCTCTCTCTCTCTCTCTCTCTCTCTCTATCTCTCTCTCTCTCTTTCCCCTTCTTTATTCTCAATTTTCTCACTTTCTCCTTGAAGGTGGTCCACGACCGAATAAAAGGACTTATCAGCTGAAGTTTCGAATCGAGTAACGATGCGGTGCAACACAATTAAAAGGGGAAACCCCTGGAAAGCGAGGCCATGCAGTTGCATAAGCAAACTGGTCTCATTTTTGGCGATAATTAAGTTCCTGTGGCGATTGGTAATAGTAACAGAATCGCGCTACCGCAACGATGATCGCCGCCGGCCAATAATCGTTTCTACGAAAGATCTCGGAGAAACTATCGTGCGTTTTATAACAGCGAGGGAGAGTCAGCAATTGCTCGAGATTGCCGCGGTAATAACAAAATAATGACGTTTGAAAAATTCATTAGGATTTTGAACTCGAGTCTAGATTGCTTCACGATTTGAGATACCTATATTATATTTCAAGAACAAACCAAGTCTATAAGCATTTTAATTTGAAACTTCATCGAAATCGTTTAAATATTATACGTGGAAAAATACGATTTTGCTGAATATCTCATTTAACAAAATACAAATTTTTAAATAATTTTATAAACTATCAGTAATTACACGCATGAAGAGCACTGTTGCAAAAATTTTTGACATTCTATAGTTATCAGCTCTTGAGTTCTACATAATTATAGTATACTGATCAATAAAATTATTTTTAGACTTATATTTAGCTTTTATATATTTCAACCAAATCTTTCTTTCCGCATAAGAAATTAATTTTTCTCAATTTGAGCCTACAATTTAAGAAAATTAAATAAAAAAAAAATATATATATATACTACATAGTGTTAGAATAATTATATAGCAGAGAGAGAGAGAGAGAGAGAG
>Ga0157364_1008745_pt1 | contig 10494 bp, 7 predicted proteins | sample AttsexASBM2_FD_111476 | JGI IMG/M metagenome (GOLD analysis project Ga0157364, IMG submission 111476) | Fungus gardens microbial communities from leaf cutter ant in Ribeirão Preto, State of São Paulo, Brazil - Atta sexdens ASBM2 | ecosystem: Host-associated > Fungi > Mycelium > Unclassified ... | reverse complement strand
GACATACTCTCTGTCACTCACGATCCGTCAGCAACCATTTACAAGCTTTTGGAATACACATTTCGTGATACTCCTTGTGAAGTCCAATCGGTTTCTCAAAAGATCCTGGCCTTCTTGCTTTCTTCGCACGATGACACCATCTTGTTGAAGGACGTTGAAGAGGCACTACACTTGGATCATTCGACCACCAGTCAGGCCATTGAACAAATACGTCCGTTCATTTTCGCGTGGTCTCCTCCGTCAGACCCTGGAACACTTTATCTCCACCAGCGAAGTCAGCTTGATAACTTGGAAGAATATAAATATTTACTTCTTTCAGAAAAGGCATGTCAGGAGGAACCCCTTTTATGGGGACGCCTTAGAACTTTGTCTCCGAGACCTGGTTTCAGTGGCTTGCCAGGGGTTGATAGAGGTCGATTCCAGTATGCCTCGAACGCACTGGATACTGATAGTGGACTCGCTACAGTGGACGAGGAGCTTCGCGATTTCCTATTTCCTCGATTCACAATACAAGAAGACGAACTTCATGGGATCCAGTTTTCCAGTGGCTTACAAGCACTTGTCCCTCGATTGCCTGAACTGGTGAGCCATATGTTGAAAGGTCTGAAGATGAGATAACCTATAGTCAATGTAGGAGCCTGTGATGGACGAACCGATTTGTGAACAGGATCGTCTGCCTTTTGAGATGCGGGAGGAGATGAGTCGTGAATTTGAAATCCCCCGTTGTGAGTGACCTACCAATAACTTATGGGATACCACATTTACATCACCCTGGAGTGTAATTGACACGGAGAACATCCTTGTATCGTCATATATCGACATGACACAGTTGTCGAGACAACGAAAATATCATATCTTCCTTATCGGTGAGGGACGGAGCAGTTGCTTGCAGTGATTAGAGCATGAATGAGGAGGATTGAGGCGCCGAGATCCTCAGTGGTCCTTGGACTTGGAGTATGACACCAGCAATGAATTATGTATACCTGGTACGCCGCTGCCCTCGATCACGATATCTGCACATCGCTTCTTTCTCTCTTACCACCATCTTGTATGGTAGCACCCATAAGAGAATTAGCGAATACTTTGCATCCTACTACGTTGAAATCTCAGAACACTAATCAAGAACTCTCGAATCAATTATCAATGAATTTTGAATTTGACATCCTTAGAGGACGTGCTCCTTCCCCTAACCCCAATATGTCAAGAGACTTATTGGTCAGCTCTGCTGCATCTTCCATGGACTATGCAGAGCGAATGGAATGCATGGAGGCTCAAGGAACTAACAAGTCTTGGGCTGAACAAGTCAAAAGTGGGAACTCACAAGAGTTTTCCCTGTCTTATGTGTCACTCGAACCTGCTCCTGCTGAACCTGCAGGAGAACATGTGCCTACACCTCAAGGTAACGGTACCATGAATATGCAAATCCCTCTAGTTCTGGAATCTTCGGCCATTCCATACCAAACCAATCAACCAGCTGACCCACATTTGTGGGACGGTAGCTTTGCCCCCATCTCTCTATTCGGCATCAATGAGTACTTGACTGGTGATGCCAAAAATATCATGTGCTCGCTCTACAGGATGGCGACATTCATCAAAAAATGCCCCTTGGCAACAAATCAGCTGCGGACATCCCCCAAATTTCAGACTTTGGCTTTGCAGCGTGGGAGTTCATAAGCTCCATGACAAGACTTTCCGCCAATGTGTATCGTCACAATTCAATAGGAAAACTACATCGGTACCTAGCTCAACCAATGACAAGAAGGCAGAAGTTTCAAGGATTCCCCCTCCCCTCCCCTCCAGGCCAAGCAAATCCATTTTGGCCAAGTCTAAATTTTACAGGAAGAACCAATTGTTTAACGGCAACAACAAGACTCACACACAAGCTTCCAAGAATAACATGGATGACATCATCATGATCAAGGATGCTTTCCCCAAGTTACTGGCCAAAAAAATCATAGAAATTCACGATATGGTAAATAACAAGGAGAAAAAGATTAAACCGAGGATCAATATGACTACCAAGGGTCCCTCCAGGAAAAAGGTCATAATTCCAATGAGTACTATCAACTCGGAGGCTATCATCTCTCAAGCCAACATGCACATTGCGAACATCAACCATCTATTGAAAGGTGCAAAATCCGAGATTTCGGCTGATTTCATCCACTCTGATAACAAAGGAGTAATCTCTGACCTTAACATCATAGAAAAATATGTCAAAGGTGTAGATAACATTGATTCAGAGGATATCTCTAGCCCTTGTCTTTTCCAGTTGAAATCATACCTCAAAATTTTGGGAATCCCTTATCTTCTGGAAAATCTGAACTTCCACATCACCTCTGACATTATAGAGGAGACAATCAAGAGTTCTCACTTCTTTAATGATGTTACATTAGCTTCTTGTCCCCAGGTTATCAAAGCTTCTCCAAAATCAGACATGGTGGTCATATGGGTGGACATTTGAGACTTCCAAAATAGAACCAAAGCTAAAGGACTCATTAACAGATGTTTCAACATTGAATGTCACATTGCAACCATTTGAGAAACAAATGTAAACTCTAAAGTCTCTCAATGCAAAAATTGCTAGAAGTGGGGTTACACAACTTTTACATATCATATACATGGGTCTAGATACATTAAGTGTAACAGACCACACAAAATCAAACACTATAGAGAGATAGTATGATGTTGTAATACTAGCTTCAAAATTAACTCACTTAAACTTGAGATCAAAAAAGATGAATCTAAACCTTGCACACACACTTTCAAATACATCAACTATAAGGGCAAACATCAAGCAGACAGCAATGTGTGCCCTTCTGGAAACACTGTTTTAATAAAGAATGTTACTCAAATAAATACTAAGAGCTCTGTAAAAATAGAGCCAATTCAATTTGCTTAGTTGTAGATAGGACAAGTCAATGATTATTAAAAATCTAAAACTCTTTTTGCAGAACATTCAAAAGAACCATCTTCTTACTGATATTATTTTAAAAAACAATAAAATTCTATTTATTCAAGAACCCCCATAGTTTATTAGCTAGACCATCTCAAGCATGATATCTAAAGAAGGTAAAGAAGTTGTGGGTGCTCCTAACTACTCTTCATAGATCATGTTTGCAAGACAATTGAATAGTGATGACTGTTACAAACTTAAGATCTTAGAGTTGGTCAGAAGAAAGAACCTTGTATTAGAGTTAATATAAGAGAACTTGATAGAGAGCTCTGTACAAAATAGTCTACCTTATATACTTCTACAGATAGTCTGTGCTAGCTATTGTGCACCTTACCCTAAATGACCATGTATAAAGTATAAGGTCAACATGTGGTATCCATGTTGTTATAGCAACCACTCGTCACTTAAGGACAAATGATCTCACAACTAGCAAAGCTCTCAGTAGGACTATCAAGTAATAAATGGGGGAATTACAAGAGAACTCAACAAGGAGCCCTCGCTGTATTGCTTCTCTATTTATATAACTTACATGTGGTCCATGCTACAATAATATTAACCGACTCTAAAGTCCATGCCTCTTCCTTATATCCTATTACTCATCCACATGTGTTTTCCTTAAGGCCACCATGCTTCCTACATGTGCCCTGACATCATACCTTTAATCTCCACTATATATGTGCACACCATGTGTACACCATGAGGAACCCATGTCCCTTGATGTCATTTCCTAACCCTAACTTCATCTAGACTCTTCCCAATCCTTCTAAACCCTAAGTTCTTCCAGACCACTCTAGACTACTCTAGCCTATATCACATGACTTCCAGATCACATGCTCTCCATCTGTTGTAGACTAATAATATTACTAACTATCTTTGTCCAGCTAACCCTAACCCTAGCCAAAGTCTGTCCACACTCTCATCTTATAACACATGTTGTATAATGCCACTTTGTTCCAGAATCTTCTACTTCTTTCTCTTAAGTTCTATGATCAATGTTGTGACTGATCACTTCTAACTCTAATCCCAGAGTTCTAAAAATAGAAAAATAAAAAATAAATTGAAAATAAATTGAAAATAAGAAAAAGAAAATAAAAAATAAGTCCACTTTCTGTGACTTTGACACAGAGGTAAATTTGAGTAATATTTTTATTATGATAAGAAACTTCAATATCAGAGATAATGATTAAGATCCTTTATATTTATATTATTAAATGTATATCAATACTCTTAGGGAAATCACTAATTCTTTTAATCTAGAGTTGTCAATGTCTATCATACAAGTACTTACAAGATATACTAATAACCCTTGAGAGTCAAACTCAGTAATTGACCTAATGTTTTTTTATACTAATGTAAAAGAATTTAACAAACATATGATCTTATCTAACTTATATAGTCTCTCTAACCATACTTACATAATCCCTTCAACCATACTTTTCTATCCATTAATATTATCATTGAAAAAGAATCTATTCAAAACAAAAGACAAACAATTGTCAAGAATAGCATAGAAAAAGAAAAATTTGTTAACAAGCTAAAGAATTATTATGGTTGCTACCTCATATCCTACCTTCATGGATAACATGTACTGGGGCTTATTTTATCTCTGACTCATTAATTACTGTGCCTTGTTATTTCCTCATGTTTTATCAGTCAGTGCTTTATATAGTAGTAGAAGCTTTATTATTGTTTTTCTTATTTCTTACATTCTGTTTCCTTAAGAATGTTTCACTTATCCCTTATAGTCAGTACATATATATAGTAGTAGATATAGTCTTGTATTCTTACACTTTACCAATTGACTTATTCTCTACTCTTACTCAAGTTTTTGCCTAAGTTGCAATCTAAGCCAAACTTAAGATTGTAACATTTGGTAAAGCATTACTATGCTCACCTTGCAAAAGGAGAGTGTATAGTGGTTAGGCCACTGGAACCATTGAAGAAATAGCAAAACTACTTTGTAGTGAGACCATAGACAGATAATTAAACTGTTAGAAGAAACAATGACACAAATTGTGGTAAGAAATGCCACAGACAGAACAGAGAACAGAGACCAATGATTGTGATAGAATCCATAAACAGGCAAGACAAATTAACAACATCAAGAAACAGATATTAAGGCACTCAAAGAAATATGAGGATCACTAAAGAATACACTTCAGACAAAAACAAAACTACTAAATAAGGAACACCAGAAGAAAACATGTCAATAGTATCAGCACTAGCAGAGACAGTATAGGTAGTAATGTAGAAGAGTATAGTTCCAGACCCAGAATAGTTTAATAGAGACTAGACAAAATTTGAAAACTAATAGAAGAGAGGAATCTGCTTATTACTCAAGAGTAACAGAGTTACAACAACTGATAACAAGATAAATACAGTGTTACCCTAACTTAGAGAAGGTGTCATAGGAATATATGCATAGAAGAAGATAGATCAAATAGATAATAATGATAATACCTAAGATTGGAACAAGTTTGTCAAAGAAGTAAAGATAGTGTTTAGTGATAAAAGCAAGGTAGCAGATATCAAATAAAAGATTGAAACATTCTGACAAGGAAATAAGCATATCACAAGCTTCATGATAAAGTTTAAAGCATTAGCCATAAAGACTGAAACAAATGATATACATGTGATATTTTTATTGAAGAAGAATGTTAGAAACAATATTATCAAAACTATATTAGAATACCTGCTCATAGCAATACTAGAAACACTCAAGAAATAAAAGGTAGCAATCATCTTAGTAGAACAAGGATATAAATCTACAGAAAGCTGATATGACTATAGAACTAGAACAGGAATCATATATAAAGGCAGAGGGATATTTATGGAAATTGTAAAGTCCAAGGACAACTACAATAAAAATCCTGATATTTTAATTGCAACATATATAAACATATAGCAAAAAATTGCCAAAAGCCAAAGAAAGAGAAAGAGACTAGAAAATGCTATAAATGTAACAAAGTAGAATACCTAGTAAAAGACTACAGAACAGAGTAGAAGATAAAGAATAGAAGTATATAGAAGGACTCAGATAATGAAGAAGATGACAAACAGAAGGGTTTTGTTGGAGGTCTGGAGTAGGCATGGTATAATGAACCTCTGTATATAATAAATCCCTAAATCAATATATTATTCCTTATTAATGAGACAATAAAGAAAGAGAGCTCAATATACAAACAAATATCAAACAGAAAGAAACTATATTTAAAAGTACTAGTTAATTTTGAATATACTCACACTAGAATTAATAAGCAACTGGTAAAGAAAGAACAGATAAATACAGAGCTAATAAACAGATCATTTAAGGTTTTCAATACAAATGGAACCAATAATAGAGAAGTAACAAGATTTGTACCACTGGAACTAGAGATCAATAGACATATAAAAAGAATTGATACAGTAGTCATAGATTTAAATGGCATGAACATGTTTTTAGGAAACAACTGGTTGGTTAAATACAACCTAGAAGTAAATTGGAATACAAGAACAATATAGTTTATAAGATGCCCAAAATAATATAGAACACAATAGTAAGACATTACATTTATGTCAAGAACATAGAGATTACAGCTAACAGAAGACATAGATAAAGAACAACAGGCAATGGGTAAGAAACTGAATCTGATGAATCCAGAAGATTTACTAAAATACATCCAACCATTCACACATTTTTTCAACAAGAAGAGATTTGAAAAATTACTAGAATGAAGAGAATAAGATTAAAAAATTAATCTGATAGAAGATGCACTAAAGGAACTGAATATCAAGGTCTATACAATAACAGTCAAAAAGGATGATGCACTAAATCAATGGTTGGAAGAACAGCTCAAGGCAGAACTTATTGTGAAATCAAGTTCATAATATGCAGCACCATGTTTTTACATTCCAAAAAAAGATGAATCACTATGATTAGTACAAGATTACAGGAAATTGAACCAGTATACAATAAAGGACAAGACACTACTATTCTTAATAGAGGAAGTAATCAACAAGCTCAAGGATACCAAGTACTTTAACAAATTGGACCTTATCTAGGAATATAACAATGTATGGATCAAAGAAGGAGATGAATGGAAGGCTGCATTTTTAATAAACAAAGGTCTATTTGAACTAAAAGTGATATAATTTGGGTTATGTAACTCACTGAGAACATTCCAAAGAATAATAAACAGCATATTCTGAGAACTCTTACATGAAGGAGTATTAGCTAATTATATGTATAACTTTGTTATATCTACCAAGACCAAGAAAGAACTGGAAGAAAGGACAATATAGTTTTTGAAGATAGCAGAGAAATATAAAAAGCATAATTTCTGTTTTAAACATTCAAAGTATGATTTCAATGCTAAAGAATACCTATACTAGAAGTGGTAATTGGAAAAGGAGAAGTACAAATAGAAAATGACAAAGTTAAGGCTATCAAAGAATAGAAAAATCCTACCAAAATAAAAGAAGTGGAAAGCTTCTTAGAGTTTGCAAACTTCTACTGATGCTTTATCAAGAACTTAAGTTATATGGCAAAACTTCTCAATGAACTCAAAGAAAAAAAAGAATGGAAATAGGAAGAAGAACATCAAAGGGTATTCAAAGAATTGAAGAACAAGATCACAAGTTAACCAGTACTTGTTTTACCAAAGAGAAAAGAAAAATTCAGAGTAGAGACTGATGCTTCAGGACATGTAATTGGAGGAGTCTTATCTTAGGAACAAGAAGAGAAATAGAAATCCATTTGTTATGATCAATGTCTCATATTTTACAGAAGATTTGTTTATGGACAACAGGTGTTAGGGTTTCTTCTTTATGACTCAGTGATCAGTTACACTATACACTTTCCACATGTATAATCAGTCAGTATCTCATGTAGTAGTAAAGGCTTTCTTATATTTTCCTCACTCTTAACATATATATTCCTTATGGTCTATAGGTATATATAGCTATAGACACTATCCTGTATCCTTACACTTTACCAATTGATCATTCTTTCTCTTCTCTACTCAAATCTTGCTTAAGTTGCAACCTAAGCCAAGCTTAAGGTTGTAATATTATTGTATTTTTATCAAGAACAATGCAAGCAGCCAAAAGGAACTATGAAAACAAAGAACTACTGGTTTTAGTGAAAGCTTTGACAAAATGGAAACAATATTTACAAGACACTATGAAAAAGTTTGAAGTCTAAACAGACCATAAAAACCTCAAATATTTCCAAGAACTGCACAAAATCAATAAATAGCAAGCAAGATAGTATTTGAAGTTACAAGATTATAACTTCATTCTATAACATATTCCAGGAAAAATAAATATAAGAGTAAACATTTTATTAAGAAAAAACTAGATAACAACAAAGATATTAATATGCTCAAGAATGAGCTGTGGACAAGAAGAATATATATGAAAGCAAAATACTAGAGTTGTAAATGATAGACTTCAATTTTATTTTTCATTTTGAAACTTAGGATTAGAGTTAGCATAATGTTATATGTTACTGTTACAGATTTTCACACAATGTGACTCAGTGTCACACATCAGTCACAATCAAACATAGTAGAAAGTCCTAAAAGAAAATGACATTACTACAGCATATTTAACACATTGTTGATCTTATGAATAACATATAGCCTTTAGAATAGATTAATAATACTATAGCATATATAAGATAGACAAGTTTGTACTAAGAACTCCATTAAGTTCTCTTATATTAACTCTAGTATAAGGTTTCTTTTCTTAACCTACTCTAAGATCTTGAGATTGTAACACAGAAGTGATAGTACTTAGGAGGAATAAAATAGTAGAAGAAATCACATTATTAAATAAAATTCAGAAAAACAACACTAAAGAACAAGAAGTATAGAAAGAGTTGGAAAAAAAGATAAACAAGCATGAAAAAACAATAGAGTGGTCTATATAGATGGAAAGATATATATTCCAAACAACCAGAAGATATAAGAGCAGATCCTACAAGAAAACTATGAACCAGCAGATATAGAATACATAGGACAACAAAAAATACTTGAGTTGATCAAGAGGAACTATTAGTAGCAGAGAATAAGAAATAATATCAAGAAATATATTCAGGGATGCCAGAAATGCCAGCAAAATAAAGTGCAATATATGAAAAAAGCAGAATAACTTCATCCAATAAAAACATCTGAAGTATCATGGCAGAAAATCAGTATTCATATTATTAGACCACTTTCCAAATCAAACAACAAAGATGTGATTGTGGTTATAGTTGATTGATTTACTAAAATGATCAGACTCAAGACAACAACTATAGTAGTATCATCAGAGAACATAGCCAAAATCTACAGAGATGAAATATGGAAGATACATAGAGTACTACAAAAAATTCTAAGTGACAGAAAGCCTCAATTTGTCTCATGATTTATGGAAGATCTCAGTAAAGCATTGGAAATAAGAAGAATACTATCTACAGTGTATTATCTTCAGATAGATGGTCAAATAGAAAGAATCAATCAAGAATTCAAAGTATTTTTGCAATATTATGTTAACTATCAACAAGGTGATTGGACAGAATGTCAGTAGTGGAATTCCAGTACAACAATAAGAAACACATGACTACAGATTACATTCCATTCAAACTTAACTTTGGGTAATATCCATGGAAAGAGGACCTAACAGTAAAAATAGAATTACCAAAACTATGTTACAATCTTAGGCTTAGCTTAGGTTACAACTTAGGCAAAGACTTAAGAAAGGAATAGGAGTAGGCTCAATTGGTAAAGCATAAAAATACAGTACAATATCTATGCTATATATACTAAAGAGATACCTATTCTAGAAGTGGTAGTTAAACAAGGAGAATTACAGATGGAAAATAACAAAGTCAAGGTAGTCAAAGAATAGAAAACATCCACTAAGATAAAAGAAGTGAAAAGCTTCTTAGGGTTTGCAAATTTCTATAGACACTATATTAAGAACTTTGGTCATACAGAAAAACATCTTAATGAACTCAAGAGCAAGAAAAACTGGAAATAAGAAGAAGAATACCAGAAGGCATTTAAAGAATTGAAAAAAATATATCACAAGTCAACCTATACTTGCTTTATCTAGAAGAGAAGGAAAATGGAAACCAATTGTATTTTTATCAAGGATAATACAAGTAGCTGAAAGATATATGATGTTATGCTAGAAAATGCTTTTTTGTGAAAGAACATACTCTTATAGGGTTTTTAAACAAACACCTACTTGAGAGATGGTGTGGTAGCCATTAATTAAACTGGATCTTGGAAAGGTGAAATCTTGAGGGATAAGAAATTCCACTATACTCATAAAAAACTAGTTACTATCACAAATAAGCTACTTACTAGTTGTGATGCTTGAACTTAATAGTGTTTTAAAGGTTTAGTATAAGGAAATAATGATAATAGGTGCTGAGTAGTATCAATAGGAATAATTGATGTTGTTAAGTCTGAGATCTAATCCTCAGACACAGAAGTATATATACAAAAGAGTGATGGTCTGTGTGCAAGCTGTTGTTATCACATGATCAAAACTTGTACCTGATGGGAGCTGTT
>Ga0157364_1008744_pt1 | contig 10496 bp, 3 predicted proteins | sample AttsexASBM2_FD_111476 | JGI IMG/M metagenome (GOLD analysis project Ga0157364, IMG submission 111476) | Fungus gardens microbial communities from leaf cutter ant in Ribeirão Preto, State of São Paulo, Brazil - Atta sexdens ASBM2 | ecosystem: Host-associated > Fungi > Mycelium > Unclassified ... | reverse complement strand
TCCAGAGAACGTTGAATCCTCGTCGGGATTTTCCGATACGTAACACGTTCCTATGCCACTGACCGTTTGTGATTACTACGTCGAACGTCGGTCGGGTAGAGATAGGCAGCAAAATCTTCACCGTCCAATCCGTAGTGAGCGTACAGTGCAAGGGATCACGAGAGCCTGGGCAGCAATAAAAGTGATGTACGGGTCCGTGTTCGCCGCGTCGGCCGTTCGCTGAAGACGACCGGAATCACCCGTCAGGTTTACGTCCCTGACGTTCATCATCCGGTTGACAGGCTTCATTGCTCGGTAACCGTGGAAGAGACCGTTTTCCCCGCCGTCTGTCCCCATCCTGACCTCGAACGTCTCCCACAACCCCCGAAGTGGCGCCATCGTCCGATAAACGGGCTTTCTTGCGATGATCTACGAGTCCCAGTTCGAAGACAACTCGCTTGCTTCTTCCTTCGAGGAATTGTAAGCGCATAGTCGATACCAGGTCTTAATATCTATTTGGAATTGAGCTTTGAATAACGGTTCCATTTGTCTCCTAAAACTTCTAGAATTTTGACTTTTTCGCAATCAATTGGTCACTTGAAATATAGATATAGGATTGTATCATAATAGGAAACTATCACGTGTTTCTATTATTTCGCAATATAAATATTTTTTTTTATAAAAAAAAGAAATCTTAAATATTCTTTGATCAGTCTGAATGACTAATCCCAGCGAGGTATTTTTTTACAAAAACATGTATTGTGAAATAATACGAGATAATAGTTTCAAGAAAGAACTGGGAATTACGATACCAATCTTATAAAATTTCAAGTAAACGATTAATGCGAAAAATTCTAAAAGCACTAAAAGACAAATAGAATCGTTATTCACATCGAAAAAACATTCTTATTCGATATATAGATTTAAAAATAATTTAGATCATCAAAATAATTTTGTTGGAAATTAACATTGGTTGCTAAAATATCAAAATTTTTGTAGCATAACTCATCATTTTTTAACTTTCCAATATAATCCACCAAAATTATTTTCAGATAAGTATCCTATAAAATTTTATTATATCTTTCAGCAAAATCGTTTTTTCTGTGTAAAGCTCAATTCCAAGGGCTTCTATATCGCCTAATTTTGTCTATCAAACACTTTTTCATATTCGCAGTATATAATTTCTCATAGTAATTGAGCTCACGCAAAACAAAATATAAACGTCCATTAATAGTACCTCGGCATACATATAGAAACATATTACAACATCGTATGTCATGAGCCTAAGAATATTTATTCTCAAGACTTGACTCGATTCATCGAATTTCCGTAGAGCACGCGCGAACGCGCTATTTCTGTTCTCATCGTACCAGGTCGAAGCATCGCCCGTCCGGCCGTAGATCCTCGAGCGTGCGATCGTTTAACCATCCCCTTTCGTAGTCTCGTTCTGTAATTAGTGAAAGTAGGCAGGAAAGAGGAAAAAACTAGAAAAAGGCAACGCAGGGGCGCAAGCGGGGCAGCGGGGGAGGATGAGGTGGCCGGTTGTTAGGTGGCGGAAGAGGTGGTGGCCGGAGGTGGTAGGGCGACGGTAGAAGGGTAGCCATAAAAGTTTATGCTCTCCATATGTTGTAATATAGTCGGTAGCAAGCGGCAGGGCGCGGGGATCGGTAAAATATGCGGGCAATAAGTATGGATTGTTATTAACACGGGGCGCGCGGTGTCCGCCGCGTTTCTGAATCCATTACCTCCGCATGGCGGCTGAAATACCGGCCGATATATCCGACCTGGTGTGTACATCGCCACACCGATGGTGAGGGAAAGAGAAGGAAGAGAGAGAGAGAGAGAGAGAAAGAGAAAAAGAGAGAAAGAGAGGAAAAGGAGAATGAGAGGTAGTTGAGATGAGGCAGGGAGGATGAGAGAGGCAGAGAGAGGATCCAGAGAGCGTATGAATGGATTAGCAGCTACGCGGCGGGCGCGGTGCGGCTGAAATTACGATCGGATTTTACGTACCGTACACCCAGACCGTATACGTACGTATGTCCTAGAGGTGAGATACGAAAAAAAAAAAAGAGAGAAAAAGAGGGCCAGAGTGTTTTCATTTCCGGTCGGGGCTTATTAAACGTTGCGCGTATACGCGATATGACCGACCGTGGCCACCCCTTGTACAATCGAGGACCGCTATCCTCCGCGTACATCCATTCGTGTTGCTACCTTTTCTTGTCCCAACGCATTCAATCAATCAGAAAGTTATGAAGATTTCTTTCTGTGTCTGTCATCAGTTTAAAATTACTCAAAAGCCTTTCATCCATGATGTTTCTAAATTAAAAATACTAATCAAATTTAATCTTTGTGATTATAAATCCATTATTAAAAATAATATTTTTTTTTAATAATATAGTTAACATGTAGCTTTAACATGTAGCTGTATTTTCAATCACCTCTATGCCAATTTCTGATCAAGAAGCCTTTCTGAATTTTTTACCGCCTTTCTCATGGCAAGTACACTCGCAGTTTCTAAGAGTGTAATCCTTTGCTTGTGGCCCTCCCTTTCTGGACTCTTAAAATGAGAAGACAAATAATCGCGGTGGAACGAGTGCGGCAGGCGACTGATGGGTCTGGCGTGGTTCTAACTAGACGCAATCAAGCGAGGAGCCGGAGTTTGCGGCCGGTTACGAGAGGTGGAGAGGAATGAAGACTAACAGCGCGTCGCTCGGAGGCTAACCAGAAGTAATGCTACCTCGGATCAATCTCCCTGGACCGGAATCCAAAGCCGGGGCCAAAACCTCCACCTATCCCTGCGGACAAGTTGGATCTCCCACGTCTCAACGAATCCCGATTTCTGCGTAGAAAACGTATCTTGTTAACGCCGTAACATCTGAATCCTGTTCCCGTCCAACATTTCCATTAAGTTTAATGATAGTTAAAAGGAAATACCTTATGTATTTTATAGTTTTAACGATAAAGTGCATTTTTGACGTACTCGATTAGGTAATAAATTTTAAATATCATTTTCTTGTAAATTTTGTATTACATGTATTTAACTTCTATAAATATAGGTGACTATTCGTTCTATTAATGTAAGATTAATTTCTCTTATCTAGAATATAGATCAGATAAGAAGTAATAATCAATTTGAGAACCTGATTATCGCAAATGCAAGCAACATTCCGTGAATATTTGGGTCACAACTTAGAATTCCACCAGCAAAAAAGAAGGCGAACGAAAGATGAAATAGAGAAAGAGAACGACCAAACGAGCAAGCGAGAGAGGGGAAGGAGGGGCAAGCTGCGAGCGGATTAGAAAGATTTCGTTGGGGATTTCTGCCGGGGATGGCTGCCGGTGTTGGATTCTTTTATTCTAAGTGTGAATTCCTCGCTCGCGGAATTTACCCGCCCTCCCTCTCCTACCGCCTACACGCGCAGATGTACACACACGCATGCACACGAACGAGGATGCACATGCATGCGCACGTGTACGTGTGCTTGTCAGCGACGACGGAGCCGGAAACGGCGTGTCGGATGAGACGGAGTTAACTCAGGTTGATTTACCCCGGCGGTGGCGCGGCGCTCCAGACACGTAGCGCCAGATTTAGTGAGACGTCGTGACGCCACGACGGATACATAGATATCTTCCAGGAGCGTACACCTTCACCCTTGCACCGTCCAGGCGCTGTCTGCCGCGACGCGAACCCCGCTCTTTCTCTCTTCCTTTCTTGCCATCGCTTTGCGATCCTCTCGGTCGTCCTTACGCTACCCTCCCCTTTCCTCTCTCTTACGTTCTTCCCGCAAACGGGAAGTAGCCTGCTCACATAAATTAGAAGGACGACATCTCGAGAGCGTTGCAGAAGGACAGAGCACGAGTAATAGTAGAAGAAAGAGAGAAGGTACGGAAAAAGAGGGACGTATACATACAAGATGATAGGAAAGGGACGACGGATATCGCATGTTTAACAATGTTCAATGATCCCGAAAGATTTGTAACAACCCATTTCAGTAACGCTGTTTTGAAAGTTAGAAAATAACAGATATACGTGTGTACGTATTATAAATAATTACAAATAAGAGAATCTCGTGAGATAAATGTTAATCTATCAAAATTTAATAAAATCATCTAAATTTTATTCCATTATTCCATATTGATTATTATTCTTTTCCTATATATCAAATTATGCCGAAAATCAGCCATTAGCCGCACATTCATTCGGATGTGCATAAAAAAAAAGACATCCTGTATTTAATATTGTCGGGATGCGTTCGATCAGATAAAACGCGAGTAGATGGGATGCGTATACACGCATCGAAGGCACACGCCGGCATAATAATAAAGGTTCGGCCCATTGCGATCACCTGTTCATTCCGAAGTGTACAGCGGACGCGCGGTGTCGCGCGACGCGGTCGGATCGTCGGGGTATTTATCGCTATCCGAAATACATTCATTTTCATTTCGGACATTACGCGCAGGTGGAGGAGAGGGCGACTGGTGCGGGGAGTGATCGGCATGGGGATCCGAGGCGGGAGACACCACCGGCAGCGGCAGGGTATTACCAAGAGCCAATGATATAGTGACTATTACCGTCACTACATACCCGAGCACAGAGTGATGGCGGGTGACTGCGTGCCTCGATAGCGCTAAGCCTCGGGGCAGTAAAATACATTGGTCCGGTGGCTGTGATCCGGCCGTATCAATGCTGCTCGGCCGTTATGTGTGACCCGCCACCCTCCAACGGTCCTACTACCACCCGCACCCTCCCCCTCCTCGCACCCGTTTCAACTCCCGTCTCCCTCTCCCATTGGAATCCTCCCGTCCAGCGTCGCCACCCTCTTTCAGACCGTCCATTCTACGGCCCTGTGCGATGCCTCAATACGACCACGTTATACGGCATGTCACTTCGTGATGTATCGATGTGCCATCTCTAAAGCAAGATAGAAGTTGATGGGATAGAGAGGAGAAAGAGAGATAACTAAGGTTACGAGAGAAATTGTCGATTTTATTAGCGATTGCAACACAATTTTCGCGCACGGTGTTAACCCTGGCAAAGATCATATTTGATCTTTCGTATCAAATAGAATAGTTTCTCTCAGTGAAAAAGGTAATGCTGTGGGCAGACAGACGCTCGAGGGTAATAAGCGCGCTTTGTGAAAAATCAGATACAGATAGCATAATGTTAAAACATACAGATATATTTAATTTGTCATATTATATTTTATTTAATAAAATATTATATAATACACTCAATTAAATAATTAAGATTATCCTAATATTCTTACTTCATAATAATTTTATTAATTATATAATATATATATAATATATATATTATATATATATATATATAGAGAGAGAGAGAGAGATGTGTACTACAACTCAGAGTTTATGTTTGTTATGTTATATATATTTTTTTTTTATACGCCAAACTATATTTTACTATATTCTCTTTATATATCGCTCCTTAAAAATATCACAATTCGAAAAATGTGATTTTTGAGTTATTACCGTGAAATATGGATGACTTAGATAAACATTATTCCATTAATCATCACAAATGAATTAACTTAATTTCATAAAAAGTCGTCAAAGTCATTACAACTTAAAAAGATTTTTTTTTTAAATTAAGACAAAAATGACATTTGATTATGTTAAGAATATATTCTTTTTGCAAATGTTATTTGATTAGTTAATAATTTTCTGTCAAATTGAAAAATAATTTTTCCCTTTTTCTAAGAAATTTAATTTTTTGAGTTGTGTCACTTTCGAAGGAGCGATATGTGAAATGTTTTGCTATCAAGTATTATTATTAAGTTTAACATCTAGGAAAAGAAGATTAAGGAAAAAGATTGAAATTTACTCTTCTTTATTTAATTAAAATAAAAACAAAAAAAGTTGGATAAATATTTTTGAATGTATATATAAAAATTTGAGAGCGCAAATATATATTAGTTGTAATATCTAGTTTTTTTTTTGTTAATACCGTGATAAGATTTAATCGAGATTAATATATTGATTGAAATACTAGTTTTCCTATGACGTTATTTAATAATTCCATTTTGTCGCTTAATTATCCTAAAAAGAATTGATAACAATTATCAAATATGTTAAAAAAAAATTTTAATTAAACGTAATATAATAATATAATAAAAAATAATTTTACTTTTCTGAACTTTTTATAATTATTCTCAAACGGTTGGTTATATTTTTATGTTTATTACGTAATATTTATTAAATGTTTAAAAAAATAAAATTATGCTTGGTTATATTAATCAAACATCTGATTGAAAAGATTTCACTTAATAATTGATAAGTACATATTATCAAGCTTTTTTTCAATAGCCCCTTTAATATTTGAAAATCAGATTCTGTTAATTGTAATTATTTTTTTATCAGTACACGGTATATGGCAAGATATCGTATTCAGAAAGCGAATAAAATTATCAGATGTCATTTCTGTACGGGAAAGCTCAGAATGACAGCGATGTGACAGCTCGCTGCAGTACGTGCAAACGGGAAAGCGTAATGCGGAAGGGCTAAAAAGAACGAGGGTGGTTGGCACCATCCATCGAAACGTCCGGGACTCGATTCGCGGGATCACCGTTAAGACACCGCAGGGAGAACGTGCGGCTGACTGAACGCTGCCGCCCGCGTCGGTAAGAAAAATTAATCGTATTCTTCTCCGGGCAAATCCAGGCCCCTTTATCCGTGGCAGTGCGAATACCCTGTCGTTTGTCAGGAATAGTGAATTAATGATGATTGCTACTCGGCTCAGGCCGAATGAGTCCCACGCTCGTCCACCCTCCCATCGTCATCCCGCGGCCGCCCCTTCGCGCCCGCCGTACGCAGCCCTGCTCGTTTACTTTAATGCAATCATTAACGGGACGCGGCTACATCATTCTTCCCGCTTTTTCTCTCTGGTTGCTGAAACGTGTTTCCATTTTTCCGCACGCGCTCAGCCTGGAACGTGCGAGGAACACGTGCGAGCTTTCGTGAGGCAACCTAATGCGTGATCCAACCGATCCTCTAACAGATCAGGCTGCTTGGGATGATTAACTCGTAGACTATTCACGTTCAGTGAATAGGCCATTCTCTTGCGTTTAAGAAATTATTAATTTATTACTAGCGTCTATGTTCAAATACATAAGGTTTCAAGATTCTAAGCATTATTACCCTTTGTGTCCGATTTATGCCTAGATGTATAGCAATTCTCGTAATAATCTTAGCTGGCAATTAAAAATTTATATAATAATTTTCTTTGCAATTAAGAGAAAAAGTTTTATCAAAAAAATGTCAAAAATTAACGTTTTAAGTATATATGTCTAGCAATAAAAATACGATAAAATACGATAAAAATTCAATCTTTTGTTAAATTTTCTAGAATTAATCTATAAGATTATATTATATAATTATTGTAGATTATTTTTCATAGCAACTATAGTTTACAATATTATAATCATTTATTATAATCTATAGCAACAGAATAAACTTATAATATATTGATAGTAAAAATATTCAATGTGTCTGTTGATCGTAACAGCTTGGTTGAACTTAAATTGAACTACGCACGCCTCCGAACTGACTGCTGCTTATCTAGTGGCGTTTGCCTAGGGATAATGGACCTGACAAGCATAATTTCGCGTACCCTCGTGCCTCGACCGCTGTCATAAGCGTACTCGACGGTATTAAGTCGGGTGTTAAGGCGCGGAGAGAGTTCACCCAGCGTGGACGGCTCAAAGGTTTCCCTTCCGTTTCTCGGTGGTCCAGTACGCGCGATTAGATCGTCAACTGCGGGATAATTAAGGAAGACGGTCGGACGAAAATCCCCTTCTCGCCTTCGCAATGCCGCCCCGACGGTCGCATGCATATTTAACGAGTTGGCGAGGCCGCGGGCGTGGAAGACGCTCTTCTTCCTTTAACTCTCGTGGCACACCGGACTGCTCCTCAGTCCGGAAATTGCTGAAGTTTCTCACACCTAAGAGCGGTGAGAAGAAGACCGAAAGAACTGCAACGACTAAGATGGCCTGGATGACTAAAATCAAACTACTGTGCCTCGTTACGGAACGTTTCGCTTTGTGTAACTCACTGAAATGCGACAGCAGGAAGTTAAGAAAGGAAATAAAGCTCGAGGGCATAAGATCAATCGGTTACGTTACATTCAGATCATGAATCTAAGAAATAGTATGCAACCTAGATCTTTTATCAACAGAAACTATTTATTCCGAAATTATCTAACTATAGACGTTACATAAATTATTCTAATTTTACGAATTTTTTTTAATATAATGGAACACAGAAATATATATAAAAACTTAAAAAACTGTGTGTCTTTCTTCTTCTAAATACAAATTTCTTGTGCTAAAATATGTAATTATCTTATTTATAACACACAAAATAAAGAAATTATTTGACATCTAAATATTTGCAAGTATAAATACTCAAGTTTAATATAGCAATGCGTATATAAATAGTAGGAAGGGTTAAATGATGCGCAGCAACATTACGAATGAAACGCGGCTACAATTATATCGATATATCAATACCAGACGGGAGTAGGATCAAAAGTGGTGTGCGATAAGCAATTATTAACTATACTCCGTAACAGCGATTAAGCCCTTTCCGCATCAGACGAGTAAAAGCGTTCTGTTATTGACACAGTCGCGCGTCATCGCGCAAACGATGATTATTTGTTTCGACTGCGGCGACGAATGCATTTGTCAGCGCGTGCTTCGTGAAACCACGCATTTGCCTCAAGGGCGTCATCGTTCACCAGAACCCCGCGTTACGTGGCTCCCTTGAACGAGAGAGGGCGAGAGCGAGAGCGCGCGCTCGCAGGAAGAAGGAGAGACGCCGAGCTTGTTCGCATCCAAGCCAGTACGTAGACACCCACACCAGGATGAAACCACTTCATCGCCGTTTAAGGCAGATAAGCAGCAGCTATCCGTAACCTCTCTTCAACTGCGAGGAGACTGGGCTTCCTTCGGAGGCGCTAGAAACCCGAAGTGAAAATTTGCGAGACGTTTATACACGCCGCTGAAAATAATTGCTCCGTTCTTTTAGAATTTCTGTGAATCACTTCTCACGTGCAATGACGTATATTCTCTCAATTTAAAAATTCACATCAGTTTTAGAAATTTAATTAATATAACCCTATTGTAAGAAAACTGAAATTAATTTTATAATGATTTTTTTATACAGATTAATATACAGTTTAACATAATCAAATAAATAAAAATAAATCAATAAAGATAAATACTTATCATAAGAAATAAAGATTATATTTGGAACAAAAGTTCGTAGCGCTACAAATTTCAAAATTCAAGCAGCTATAATTTTATTGCAGATGAATAAAATTTAAAATTTAAAAAAGTGTTTTAAAGCTTAAAACCTCTACTTTCAAAAAGTCATTATATATCTTTTGAATTTCGATGAATTTGGTTATATTCATATAATAGAAAACTATGAGTTGTACAAAATGAGAAATTTTCTTCTCATCATGGCAGGCCTATTATGTGCCAAAAAAAAATACAAAAATTTCTAACTTTTTAACATAAAAGCTTAAAGTTTTTTTCTACACAAAATCATTTTTTAATAATATTCCTAAGATTTTTTTTTGTTACCGAGTTAATTGCAATTCAATATAAAAAGGATTCAATATAAAAAGAGCATTTTGACTTTAATTGCATAATTTTATTAAAAATCATCGTACCGCAGTTTAAAAAAAGCAAATTCTTAAAGTTGAAACTTCGCTCTATCGAATGATATAACTAAATTTCTTTAAAATCATGTAGACATAAATAAAGCAGCGCTATAAAATTTTATTAATTAAATTTTTTTATATTATATAAAATATTACATCATTTCATTAATTTCATATTATTGTTCAGAATTAGATTTTTTAAATAATCTTGATGTTTCTCGAGTTCCAACCAAAATTGCTCACGTGTAAATAGACAAAATAACATAGGCTATTCCAAGAGTCATAAATATGTGCGATCGTGTAACGGAACTGACAGTGAAGCTTCCGTCCACAAGAAGTGGCCGTAAAGCGAACGGCAAAAACGCGACAGCGCAGAAAACATTGAAGGAACTAGGAAGTGACTGCTAATTGCCGTGCAGCTGCAATGCTATCTGCACTCCCTATTTGTCGGGTCGACCCGTCGAGCTTATTTTATCGTCATAAAAAACTTGTGGAACTTTGACTGTGTGCGATATTCATCCACCGCACTCACTTCTCCATCCTTATCAACGTGTTTATCCCAAGGAATGCAATTTTACGAGTATTTAGGAATCTCGAATGATGCCATTATTCTTCCTCGCGCGATATGTAGAAACGTAAGAAAGCTTAAAAATCTCAAAGTTCCTTTGCCTTATATTTATATTTATATAAAGTTGAAATTGAATTTTATCAATGAAAACAAAATTCACTAAACCTAAATGATATTGATTTTCTTTCTTCTGATTAGTTAAATTCAATCTCAATATCTATTCACATCTTGCCGCATAATAAACAATATAAAACAATAATTTCACTC
>Ga0157364_1008743_pt1 | contig 10496 bp, 8 predicted proteins | sample AttsexASBM2_FD_111476 | JGI IMG/M metagenome (GOLD analysis project Ga0157364, IMG submission 111476) | Fungus gardens microbial communities from leaf cutter ant in Ribeirão Preto, State of São Paulo, Brazil - Atta sexdens ASBM2 | ecosystem: Host-associated > Fungi > Mycelium > Unclassified ... | reverse complement strand
CTCACTTTAGACTCAGATCAAAAACTCGCCACAAATGCTTTGTAACGTTTGGAATTAGAAGAAAGACTTTTACAAACTGACTAATTAAAAAACGCTTCAAAGCGTTTGCAACATCGCGTTGACCATACCTTCAGTTTCACTTGTGTGCAAATGGAAAGCAACTATTGGCTGCGTTCAGCAGACTCAACAGTTGAATAAGCGCTCACTATTATTATATTCTTTCAGATCTAAAATGTTAATTGAATGATCTAAAAGAATATATCAATAACAGCGAGTTCATTCAACTGCTGAGTCCGCTGAATGCGCTCATTGATGAAAACATTAAGACGATAAAGTATCATGTAAAGGCACCTTAACATTTATTTGCATTTTACTCTGAAGTTCGAGTCGCGTTAGTATGGATCGCAAATCCAGTAATTATCTTTCTGCATGCGCGGGTGTATGACGTCATCGGTTTTTTTTTAACAAACTGTGTGTAGCCGCTACATAAAAGCAGGCCCATTCGCATGGAATATGACAGATTTCCCGCGTATAATATCGCGCGTGTATAAACAATTCTTTGTATATATATATTATGTAGCAGTCTAGAAGCGTTATTTTCAGAATTTTATTGATGTCAGTGCAAAATGAATATAACAAATGTTATTCAACGACGGGAGAGAGGATTCGGTAAATAAACATAAGCGTATATATCTTATGGGGAGATTTAAACGACCGTTTATTTTGCACGAGTGCAGGTTATCTATGTTGTAATAAAACCAGTCAGATTAATCTTTTTAAATTAATTTAGAATGTAATTTAAATGTTGGGTAATCGATGAATCTTTAATGACGAATTTGATTGAATTTTATAACTACAAAATAGAGTATTAATGACATATATTATAATGAGAGAAGATTGATTGCTAAGAACATAATTTGCTATCAATATTATTTCTATCTAGCAAATTTTGATGATACTCTAGATAGACTGATACATTTTATATTTGTAGAAAATTAAAGTATTATAAAAATAGTTTGTTATTATCCATTACTGCAAGAATCCAATAAACTAAATGAAAATTAATAAAAAATTAAAGAAAAAATAAATTAAATAATTTAAATAAATGATTAAATTATGTCTATTAAATTTTAATAGTACACTAATTGCTTGATGTTCTATTCAGGAATGATATGTGATTACGACATTGCCCTTTATCGCTTGAAATGCTACTATGACGATGTATATCGTGGAATAACTCCGAATGTAAATGCAGTTGATTACAATCCTGAGCCACCGGTGTTTGCATGTCGTTTCTGCACCACGCCAGGATATGAGGAGATTCTTGCCTTGGCAAATGAAGATGGAAAAGTCGCTTTTCAAGACACTAAAATTAAGAATGAAAATAATCTACCATTAGAGGGAACACAGGTTGCCTTTGATTTTGATTGCAATTTAACAAAAATAGTGTTTCTTAGTATCAGCACAGAAATATTAACAGGAAATATGTATATTTTTCAAGGCACACTGTAACGCAATCTTCGACATTGCCTGGATGCCTGGGGAGATGAAATTGGTTACAGTATCAGGAGATCACACAGCACGTTTATGGGATGTCACTAGGCCTGAAATAAAACAAATTAAATGCTTTCATGCACATACAAGAAGCGTAAAAACTGCAGTATTTCGCGATGATGACAGAGGTACAGAGGCCTATTCATCAATGAGTTACAAATATTTGTATTTTTTGAAAAAAAAATGCTGCTTTGAAAAAAAGCCAAACTTTCTTTCTATCTTTCATATAAAGGACAAAAATATATCAACGCTTTTTTTTATCTCTTTCATGATCTAATTCTTTATGTTCATTTATAAATCAGCATAAAAAATTTAATGTGTAATTTGGAATATCTCAGAATTTTTCAAATATTTTTAGCTGTCTTTGCAACGGGTGCTAGAGACGGCTTCATCATGATATGGGACATCAGAGCCAACCACAGTGATGAACCTAAGCCAGATAATTGCATTGCTAATGCACACAGTTATGGTAGTGTCAGTAACACAAGACGGAAATCGCACACTCAAGCATCACGAGCGCATAGTATTACCGGTTTAGTGTTTCAAGATGATTTTACACTAATCTCGTGCGCTGCAGGCGACGGGTAAGATTGCTTCTTATTGTGTATTTGTGTAGGAGTTATAATATATATATATATATATATATATATATATATATATATATATATATATATATATACATACATACATATATATATCCTCTCTTGGTTTCAGTCTGCTAAAAGTATGGGACTTGCGCAAGAATTACACTGTCCACAAGAAAGAGCCGATAGCTAAACATTTAATGAATTATTCAGGAAATAGCACTAGAAATGGCTTTTCCTCGTTGTTAATATGTCCGGCTAGAATTACATTATATGCAAGTTGCATGGATAATGTTATATACGCTTATAATATATCGTCATATAATCGTAAACCAGGTAAATATTCCTCTTCTTTGAATTATAAAATATTGTTCTAATTCTACGAAAAGAATCACGGAAAAAATTTTTTGTAACAGTGGCAGAGTATCATGGACATCAAAATCATACATACTATGTAAAGACTTGTTTGAGTTCCGATGGTCGCTATCTAGCCAGTGGATCCAGCGATGAACTCGCGTACATTTGGAATACTAACAGACCGGGTGCACCACTAGTTAAACTTTCCGGTCATACAGATGAAGTCACTTGCATTGCATGGTGCAATACTGGAGAAACTAAGGTTCCATTTTATTATTATAAGTATTAAATAAGAAAAGCTTATTTTATACATCATGAAAATATTTTTAAAAAGTACTGATTGCATATTCATAGTTATCTTAGACTCACTGCGTAATATAATGTAAAATATAAATGATTATAATTAAGATTTAATAGTTTGATACTTATCTAATCCTGAGAATCATTTCAGATAGTGACTTGCTCCGACGATGCTTGTCATAAAATATGGAGGGTTGGACTAGAGCATGAAGAAGATAACAAAGAAATAATAATACGCGGCCAAGCTGAAGTTGTAGAAAGATACTTTTTAGAAAAAATGAAACTGGAAACTACTCCAAGTTCTCGACACTCGAATACTTGTCAGGAAACTACACCAAGTTCAGATGAACACAAGGCATCTATTTTTACTCCAGGTAAATATAAAAGTTATTACATGGAGGTTTATGTGCAAATAAATGGAAGATACAAATTTAATAAGTTTGAAAAACTGAGACTATAAATCGCAAAGTGATTTTAAATTTTGAATAATTTAAAAAAAAAACTTTTCTTTAAGTTCTCCAAAATTTGTGATAAATTCTGTATTTTTAAAGAAATATTTTCGTTTTTCATAGTTACGACTCCCGAATCTAGTAAGGAAGATTACAATGGAAATAAACACAATTCTGTTAAACGTAGTTATCTGCAAATGATGATGGGATCAAGATCTGAGGGAAAGTTTAAAAGTATTTTATCACCTATTCATGAAAACCACGAGATGATTGCGAAACGAGTTCACATGGATAATCGTAGTATGCGAAGGCTGTTCAGTCCAAGTAACGAGACTCCTAGTACGAGCAAAGATAACAATTCTGACGAACCTAGTACGAGCCAGTCCACAAGCACGAATGAAGCTAGTTTTTCGCCTACATTAAACTTGCCAAATTTTGTAATAGATGGAACGGCGCCTCATTTGCTCGAAATATCACCTCAAAAGTATAAGGAGAATGTCGATTGGTTGACGAAAATTAGAAAGGAAAGGTACGAACAAAAGAAGACTGAGACTGCATCAGTCTCAAGCAGTCCGAAGACTCAATCAACACCTAGTCGAAGATCCAATAGGTCACGATCAACTGAACCCCAAAAAGTTACAAAAACAACAAAAAGTGTTTCTTTGTTGAATTTTTTTAAAGCTATTAGTAAAGATAATGAAAAAGATCTATCTTCGAATAAAAATAATTTGCCATCAACTTGAAAATAATATACGTAGAATTTGATAATTCACGATACTCACGAATTGAATATTGAAATTCTTTTCGGATTCAATTTGTTTTTATTTTATAATATAAAGACAAAGGATTTTAAAATCTTGGTCACTAATATTATAAAATAAGTGAAATTTATGATACGACAGATTAGATATTTACGAATTAAATTTTAATATTTTTTTCAATTTTTTTTTATTTTACACTATAAAAGCAAAGAATCTTAAAATCTCGATCAATGATATAAAATAGATGAAATATAGTCATTAAACTTGCTTATAATATAGCATGTTTAATGAAAAAAAAAAGACTGGTTTATAAAATGATAAGAATCTTTACGCTGATTCAATGAAATGTGTAAAAGAAGATATTAAAACTTACTCGCAATAATGTATTTTGCATAGTTTTCAAGATTAACATTTAAAATATGATTGTAAGTTGTAAAATAGACATGATCTGACATAATTTTTTAGTATAAGCATTATGTTAGACATTATATATTAGGGCATAAAATGTATTATATACAAATTAGCGACCGTTATAATTGAAATAGTTTTTGTACTCCCCAATAAATTATTTTTTTTATAGAAGAGATATATTAAATAAACTTTTTACATAAAATTTGGTTCAACATATGTTCTATCATCTCTTCTCCATCCATTTTTAGATAATCTAAACTCATTGTGATATGAGCATTAAATGTTGTAAAATAATTTCAAATTATTTTTAAGTATTAAGTAATTATTATTAACTATTTGACTCAGGGCAGAAAATTGTTACAGATTGTGGGAGTAATCTTATTTGAATCGGCTTCAATTCGTATTCTTCATGATCAATGTAAAACATTTGATTTTCGTTCATCTGAAACCAATAATTTTATTGTCATCTCTAAAATTGCTATAGTTATGAAATAATTATGTAAATATATATATATAATATATATATATTATGTAAATATATATATTAATATACAAAATATTTTCAATATTTATAAAGAGAAAAGACTTACTATTTCAGGATACAATTCAATATCCTTTGCATCTAATATTAAATTTGTTGGCAGTTCATTGTCTCTTTCTTGTTTCCATCCTTTCTCAACAAATTTGGCATAACTAATATTTTCTGGGCCTTGACATAAAATTGAGTATATTTTAAATTTTAATCCTAATCTTTAAATAATGAATAAATATACATATATAAAATGTTATTATTACCTAAAGTTATTTTTAATAAAGGCATTGATTGAACTGATACATTTTCAGTTTTTATGCATAGCTCTGTTGTTGAAATAGGCATTTCATGAAATACACCACAATCTTCATTTACTACTTTACTATAATCGACGTGATTGTCTAAAATATTTTATATTATATAATACAAAATATATTCTTTATTTTTAAACTTATATGTACATATATAAGATGTTACTAAAATAAATTTGATAAATACTTTCTTCTTTCTTTAATAAATAAAGCTTATTCTTTAACAATTTCTTGAAATGTTTTATCGTATCTCTATCTTTTTTATCTTATTATTTTGATTTTAGTAACATCTTGAATAGTTCATTTCAAATTTTACAAGATTTCATTACCAGAAACAAACATTTGTTGCTTTGGCAGAAATGCATGCCACCATCTTCTATTCGAATTCGTAAATTGATTGTAAGACAAATCTTTGGAATAACAATATGAACATCCTTTGCAAGGATTTGTATATTTCATTAATGCATTGCACTTCCAAGTCAAGTTCGACTTGTAACCATTAAACACATAGGCTGCATATCTGTTTATATTAAAATACAGAAAATATAAGACAAAGGCACAAGAAGTCTCACTCAAAGAAATTAAGAGATTTACTTGCGTAAGGAACCCCAATACCAATATTTGTCAACGTGTGCATGTGTATCGCTCCAAGCTCCCCATTCTATGCTTCCAACAGCATAAATTGGTTTTATGGGATTTTCAGAATCATTCTTAAAATAAAAATTTCTATTTCAATGCAATTTGATTTACGTCAAATAAATGAAGTGCGATAAAAAAAAAGTACATACGATCAGTAATTTGATTTCAATGGCATCTATCGATTTGAGATTATTCTTAATAATTGCCATTGTTGCATCAATCATGTGGCGTACATCAATTAAATTTTCATACCCTCGATAAAATATGCTCGCGATTGTATTTGTGTTTCCCAATGGCAAAACACCAATAGGACATTGTTTAGCTGAATGAAGATTGTGCTCATACTTCCTCATCAAGCCAGTTATAACATCTGACAAAGTACCATCTCCTCCTGCTACAATAATCGCATCGGTAGGTGTTTCTAAATTCGTTATCGTATTACGTGCATGGCTTCCTGATTGTGTGTCAATGACAGTTACAGAAATACCAGCCAAGTGTAATAGAGGCTCGCAGTACTTCTGAAATAATTTCTTAGCCTTTCTGAAAAGAGAAAACAAAGTCAGCAAAGAATGAACAACATTTCATATTAATACTGAAGTTCTTACAATTACCTTTTTTTAGCAGCTGGATTTAAAATAACAGTCATATGGCGAGGTCTAATATTTGTAGAACAAGAAGCATCTCCGTACTGGATTACTTCTTCACAACACTGACGCATTAATTGCTCTGTACTAGATATAAAATACACTAATATAATAAAATCAATGATATGAAGTTTTAACATTATATTTAAACTTTATGTATATAAAAAAAAATGTACCTGTTAAAAAAAATTTATATTTATAGCTGTGAATGAGTATATTCACAATATCATATAGCATTACAATGAATAATTTCCATTTAATAATACAAGTTGACATACAAAAAGTTTATCTTTGTTATTCACTGAATGCCTTTCTTGGCATTCAGTGAATAACAAAGATAAAACAATATTTATGTCAACTTGTGTCGCCAAATGAAAAATTCTCAATGTGCTTGTAAATTTAAAGAAGAGTTTGAGGTTATGTTCCCCATGATTACTACTCACTCGTATGCTTGTTTACCGTATGATATTCCATACGAGAAAGCCGCGGCTCCTACCACAGATTTCTTCCAGTTATTACGTATCGTCTTCAGTAGAGTCAACACCTTAGCCATCGTCAATTAAAATCTTAAAACCATTTGGAGTTTAACCACTTTCTGTCACTCTCTGTTATTCGAATTCACGTGATTCGTCTTTATCTCTCTTATCTCGCAATTTATTCTAATTCTCTACAAATTCTTTGATTTCTGAATTTCACGTTATACGTTATAATTTATCAATCATTTCATGTTATTTTTATTCTATATAAAATGTAAAATAGAAAAATTACGTCGCTCTCGCCGCATGGCAAATATTTTTGAATTTACAGGTGAATCAACAGAACAATATATAGAGACTTGGAATTTCTGTTTTTGTTTTCCACTAGGTTAAAGTGCAATACTGATGTTCACTAAATGCAAAATAATTTACATATTTTCATTGTTAATAAATAATTTAACCCTTTTAATTGCATATTCTTTGTTGCAACAATAATTTCGTAATCTCAAAAAGATTAAAATATTTATTAACATTGAAAATATGTAAACCGATTTGCACTCAATTGCATCAAGTGCTGCACTAATTTTCCTAGTGGAAAACGCTATTAGGGAATTAATTCCGCCGGGAGCAATTCTGCAGCTAGAGATATTCCTTATTTCTCATTCTCTGCCACGAATGTTGCGGGGACGCTCGAGTTTTCCTTTCCAATACCAAGATGTCTAAAAGAGGTGAGTTTGTTTTCGAGCAATTAAAATCCGGGAAAATCAATGCCGAGACGATTCATCAGTCCTGAGCGAAAACACGGGAAGATGAAAGCACGTCTCGTGCATGCGACAGAACGAAACGTTACTTCGTTAACGATGTATTCACGCAAATAAAAGAATGGCTCTTCTAAAGTCGCTGTCTTAATATATTATTTGTTGTTTCTTAAGGACGTGGTGGATCGGCTGGAGCCAAGTTCAGGATATCCTTGGGTCTACCAGTCGGTGCGGTTATCAATTGCGCCGATAACACTGGTGAGTCTGAGAAATACCTTTTGCATGATACCTAACCTCGAAGGGCCTCGACTGCACGCCTCGCGAGCAAGAGGAGCACATGGTTGACCGTCATTTGCGATTATCAAGTATTTTTACGACTATTTTGTGTTTCCCAATTTGTTGATTAATTTTGGTTACTGTAGCTTTATTGCACACCGAACTGTCAAAAAAATAAGAATAGCAAAAAAAACAAGAATATTAATAAAAAATGTAACTCATAATTCATGGCTATGTTTAACAAAGAAAATTGATTAGCGCTCAGTGCCGTTTCAATATGATTGATTCCTGCATACTTATAATTAGAAGCAACAAATAATTAGAGACAAGAACCAATCATATTAAAGAATTACTAAACACTGATCAGTTTTTTCTGCTGAACAGTTTCTGCAACCAGTATTATTTTTTATAAGCATCAATGAAAAGTATTGTAATTGTAAAGTTGTTTTTTATCTAGTGTTATTTTTATAATAGTTGTTTTCTCTTGAACATTTTTTAACACTTTATAACAGAAGCAAATATTTACAAAGTTATATAATAATTATATATGGATCAAGAGAAAGAATTAATTAGATATTGAGTCATGTAAATAAGTTGTTAAAATTGTTTGCAGTATATGATACATGTTTTGTCTACATAATGTATCATAATCTAATTTTTGTTTTCATCAATGTAGATTAACTTTAATCTTGTTTTAATTTAATATAGTAGAGAGCGCCTTTAAGATCAGTCAAAATTAGAAGTTTCGAATAATATTCTCGATTCATGAATTTAATTAAATATGACTGTGCATCGAAACATTCGAACATTAAAACAATATTATTTCAGCCAGAATCCTGGCTGACGTAATATTTTTCTCAAAAAAAGTTTCTTATTTGAAATAAAAGGGGGATTATATATACTCGCGATTGTCCGAATATTTCGGCTCACGATTATCAGCATCTTAGATTGATTATATATATGTTTTAATGTCCAAACGTTTCGGTGCACAATCATATTTGAGACTAATTCATGAAACAAGAATATTATATTATTCGAAACTTCCAACTTTGATTCTGAAGACACTCTTTATTATATTATGTTATTACATTGACTCGATCGGTTTCTTCTATCTTTTTCTAATTCTAAGAATTAAAAAAAGATGATAATTAAGTTGAATTAACATTAGAATTAATGTATGTTAATAGAAGTGGGTATTAGTCATAATTTTTAACTTCAGCAGATATATTCATTTATTAATTTTTATTCCGCTGATGATATTCCTCTGTAACAATACAAACAACAACTCTGTAACAAAATAAATTATTGTTTTTAGGTGCCAAGAATCTGTATGTCATTGCAGTGCAAGGAATTAAGGGCCGGTTGAACCGCCTGCCAGCAGCGGGATCCGGCGATATGATTGTTGCCACCGTGAAGAAGGGAAAGCCTGAACTTAGGAAAAAGGGTAAATTAATTAAGTCTGCTGTGTACGAAGCATATTTTCCTGTTGGATTGCTTGTACTTTGGAAAATTACTAAAATTACAAAATTTGTGTTCTGGGTCTGTTCAGATATCCAGATGTCATGTTATCTTTGTTTAACATTCGATGAATAACAAGACTAAAATGACACATGGATGGCATTCGAGTAAGAATCTGAACACAGCCCTGTGTGACACTATTTTAGCAATTTACTAAGACACAAGTAATTCAATAGGAAAACAAGCATGTAGTAGACTTGCATGTAGTAGCATGTAGTAGATTCTCTTGTTATCCGAAAGAATGTCTTCCGTTCTTTTTTCTCTAGAAACGTCTTTTTTGAGGAATTTTGAATAAACAAGTGTGTATCGTTACAGTGATGCCCGCGGTGGTTATACGGCAACGGAAACCATTTCGAAGGAAGGATGGGACGTTTATATATTTTGAGGACAATGCCGGTGTGATTGTTAACAATAAGGGTGAAATGAAAGGATCAGCTATTACGGGACCTGTTGCGAAGGAATGCGCAGATTTGTGGCCAAGGATTGCATCTAATGCCAGCAGTATCGCGTAATTCATATCCTGTATAAATTACTGTCCTTTACAATAAATCCGAAAATAAGTAGTACTTTTTTGAATTCATTGTTTGTTGTGAACGAATACGTGTTCAAAATTTGTAACAAAATCCTTATTGAAAAGAAAATCTTGTTTTGAAATTTTAAGATAAATTAGGGTTCCTTCACCTTATTGTTTTACTTAATTTCAAAGTTCATAATTGATCACCTGGGCCCCTATTCTTGAAAAGAAACTTATATGAAAGTTTAGGGAAATACTACGGTATACGTTACGTATACTATAATATTTTTCTAAAATTTTATATATGTTTCTTTTCAAGAATAGAGGCCCTGCATTTTGAAACGAGATGAAAATTATAAAAATGAGAGAATTTATTAAAATATTTATAATTTCATTTAACATCTAGTAAATT